>Ga0209491_10000010_pt1 | contig 287158 bp, 252 predicted proteins | sample BON02_FD_187213 | JGI IMG/M metagenome (GOLD analysis project Ga0209491, IMG submission 187213) | Freshwater microbial communities from Lake Bonney liftoff mats and glacier meltwater in Antarctica - BON-02 (SPAdes) (version 2) | ecosystem: Environmental > Aquatic > Freshwater > Ice > Glacier... | reverse complement strand
CGATGACAGCGAGCGGCACCGGAACTTTTCCCCCGCAGGACGAACTCGCGTTGCCGCTCGCCGCGCTGTAGCCGGCGTTGATCGCGAGGTTCCCACCTGCTGTCCATGGCCATGAGAAAGTCCTCGCTGGTGGACAGATGAGGTCCCCACTGGTGGCCACGGGAAGTCCCCGCTGGTGGCCGGCGGAAGTCCCCACCCCTCGCTGAGCATCCATCTGGAGTGCCCCTCGGCCGGTGACGGTTTCGGTGTCTAGCCACGCCGCTCCGACCGAGGGACTGCACCATGAAATCAGTGAGGGAACGTATGGACATCAATGCTGCCTACCGAGAGGTGGGCACCTACCGGGGCGCCGCGGACATCTGCGGCACGACACCCAAGACTGTGAAGCGTGTCGTCGAGGCCGCCGGGTGTGAGCCTGAGGGTGCCGAGAACTCGTCGGGGTGTGTTCTGCGTGAGGACGGTCGAGTTCGAACGGTGGGTGCAAGGTGCCGGCGTGAGTGCCAGGCCGTGAAGGGCGCGGCGAAGCGGTAGTCCATGAAGATCTCGTCGGGTGCGCGCTGGTTCAGGCTGCGGTGGGGTCGGTGCGTGTTGTAGTGCGCGATGTGCTCGTCGAGAAGCACACGCAGTTGGCGCTCGTTCCAGATGCTCGTCCGGTCGAGGAGCTCGTTGCGCAGGGTGCGTATCCACCGCTCGGCGAAAGCGTTCGCTTGCGGTGAGCGCGGCGGGATCCGGATCGCTGCGATCCCAGACCCGGCGAACACAGCATCGAACGAGCGGGTGAACTGCCCGGCGCCGTCACGGACGAGGAACCGGAACCCGTGATTGTCGGGGAGTCGCGTCAGGAGGTTGCGGGCGGCCTGGGTGGTCCACGGTCCGGTCGGGTTGGAGGTGATCCCTGCGAGGTGGACCCTGCGTGTGGCGACTTCGATCACGAACAGGACGTGGAACCTGTGCAGGAGCGCGGTGTCGACACACGCGAAGTCGGTGGCAACGATCGCCTTCGCTCGGGAGCGGATGAACTCCGACCAGGAAGGTCCGGTGCGGTCGCGACGCGGGTCGATGCCTGCGGCGCGCAGGACCTTCCACACGGTCGACGCAGCAACAGCGCGACCGAGACGGTGGACTTCGCCGTGGACCCGGCGGTAGCCCCACGTCGGGTTCTCCCGGGCCAAACGGAGGATCACCCGCAGGAGCTCGGGATCGACGGGCGGACGACCCGGTCGGGAGGTCGGTGGTTGGGTCCAGTGGCGGGCGACGAGTCGTCGGTGCCAGGCGAGGACCGTCGCCGGGCGCACGATCAACAGCGACCGGCCGCGTCGGGCTCGGTCCATCACGGATGCGAGCAGCACAAGGACCGTTCGATCGGTCTCGTTGAAGCGTGGCCGATCGATCTGGCGTTGCAGCACGAGGACCTGATGGCGCAGAGCCAGGATCTCGGCATCACGGGCGTCACCGCCGGCGAACAACCATCGCAACCGAGTCAGGACGAGTGAATCGCACTGGGTCTGGTGGAGGCTCCAAGCAACCCAGTGCGATTCACTTCCTCGACGCCTGCCGAGACCGAAAGGTTCGCTTCGTCGTCGGGCACCGTCTCACCCAAGACATCGCCCAGATCCTTGTGACGACACCGAAACGGCGCTGGCAGCCTGCGGTCACAGCCGACGGCACAGGGTTGCGTGAACACGCCACAGTGGTCGAGATCACCGACCAGGTCGACCTCACCGGCTGGCCTGAAGGAACCCAGATGAACGCCCGTCGCGAGCCGTGTCACCCCGGCGCGCAACTCACGTTCACCGACATCGACGGGCACCGCTACCAAGTCATGATCACCGACCTCCGCGACGCGGGTGTCGCCTACCTCGAAGCTCTCTACCGGGGACGAGGACGCGTCGAGCAACGCATCGGCGACGCCAAAGACACCGGGCTCGCGAACCTCCCCTCCGCGTCGTTCGCGATCAACCAGGCGTGGCTCACCCTCGTGCTCACCGCCGGACTCATCGGCACCAACGGCCGACAGAAATGGCTCCGCCTGTCGAACGACTGGCCATGGTCCACCGAGCTGATCGCCGCGTTCACCCGGCTCCACCAGGTCCCGTTGCGAACCTGACCCAAGAGGTCGTGGCCTCCCGGCGGCTACCGCAGCACACAGCCGAGACCACCCAAAACCCCCGAGGCCTGCCGCTTCGACGCGCCCCGAGACACGACCCCGACCCCCGACCCCCGACCAGCATCGAGCGTTGCACACACGATCACCAGCCCGGCCCCCGACCCCAGCTAGCTACTGAACAGTCCGGGCTAGGTCCTGGTGTTCATCAGTAGTGGACCGCGATCGGGTCGCCACAGTGGATGGTCAGGGGTGTTCAGGATGGCCTTCCAGCGGTTAACCTGCCCGCTGGGGCGTCGATCCGCGGGAAGCGCCGCCGGGGTACCGGCTTGTCTTCTCCCGGCGAACGTCGCCGCGGCGACGGCCTTCCTGAGACCTCACCCGCCCCGAGCGCGTCGAGATCGGTGCGCACCAGGTCTCCGACCTACGACACTTGCACAGCTGCCGGCGAGCCGCCTCACGCTTGACCGTCGCCCCTCGCCCGCAGTGGACTCGTCAACGCTCTCGCGGATTAACCGGCCCGACCCGCTGGAGCGCCGGAAAGAACCCTCCGATGCCTCCTCTGACCATGAGTACAAGCTCACGACGGAACCCCCGCTACCCTGCTGCCGGCGCTTCCATCACTTGCTTCCGCTTGTTCCGCCTGCGGAACATTTGCTCCTATGTCACGCCGCGTGCCGCAACGGTGCCTGCTCGACGGGACTTCGACGCCGACTCGCTCTCTGCGACCCCTGCCAGTATGCGCAGCACCAACAGCCCGTCACCGTTGGCCACATCGACCGCAGCCCCCGCCACGAACCGAACGTTGCGGACGCCGGCTGCGGTGACGACCTCCAAGAACTGCTCCAACTCGATCGGCCGGCGAGTCAACCGGTCAGCGTGATAGACGATCACCGCATCACGGTGACCCTCCGCCAGATCCGCCAGCATCGCCTCATAGCGGGGTCGCTTCTTGCCCGAGTACGCCGAGATGTCGTTGTCGACCTACTCCTCAGCGATCGCCCAACCCAGCTCGCCAGCGAGCTTGCGGCAGTCCTCGACCTGGCGGGCAGCGCCCAACGCCGTGCCGTCATCCGACGAGATCCGTGCATACACCGCTGCAGCTGTCACCTGTCCCATAAGGGGTCATACTAACGATAAGTCAGGAACCTCGCCTGCTCTGCCGCTACCACCACACCATCACCCACCGCCCCAACTGGAGAATGCACACCACCCCCACGGGCCACTTCACATGGACAACTCCCAACAACCAGAACATCCGCTCACAACGCCACAACGCCACAACCGCAAGCGTCAGCGTCAGCACCCAAAGCAACTGAAGCACCGCCCGGCAACTCGCCCTAACACCACCGGCTAGCCATAGCCAAAATGTGGTTCCCGTAAGAAAACTTGAGGTTACCGAGCGGAAACTTAGCGAAAATCAGTAACTGCTACGTTCTTTCTGAGTCACAGGAGTCTGAAGTGCTGCTGCAGCACCACAGATCCAAACATGAAAGAAGTGCCTACATGCCGGCGTCGCCCAGACCTTCTAGTACTTCGTTGCCGAGTACCGATCTCAGTGAACCTAGGGATTCAAGCTCTACAAATCCCCAGTTCGTTACCCCTAACTTTGGGCCGCCAAGCTTTGAATCTGCCTCAGGAACTCGCAACGCTGTCTCTGGCTCTGTGGCCCATGAATTGTCTACTGCTCGCAGTACTGCAGCCCTCACTTTTGCTGGTCAGGGCTGGAGTTGGTGGGTAGACCTTGGCGAGCTCTTAGAGCGTCGCAGTTGGATTCGTCCAGTAGCCGCTAAATGGGCAGGAATGCTTGCTGAACTAGCTAGCCAGCCGTGGGTCCGTGACCTTGGCGGCGCACCTTCTGGATTCGACCCTCTTGGCTGGGTGAGTAATCCCGAATCGGCGCCTAGCGGCGGTGAGCTGAGTGCTTTACAGAACTCTGTTCCTGGCGTGCTACTCACCCAGCTCTTGGTGTATCGCGAGGCCTATGAGGACGGCCTAGCTGCAGCAATAGAATCCGGCTCGATCATCGCCGCAACTGGTCATTCGGCCGGAATTATTGCGGCTGCGGCTGTGGCAGCTCAGGCAGATGAGCTCAAATCAGACGAGTTGTTGCTACCATTTTTTCAGCTGTCGATCCTTCTTGGCCACATTGTTGGCTCCTCATCAATGGCAGTAACGCCTGCAGTTTTAGAAGCTGCGCTGACTGGCGACACCACGGCGGCCACACCAATGGTTGCAGTCAATGGAATCCGTCAAGACCGCTTGGCCGAACTGCTACTCGAACTCAATTCTAAAGATGAAGATGCAGTTCGTATCGCTCTGCATCATGCTCCTAATCGCGTGGTGCTCTCTGGTTCGCCAGAGAAGCTTATGCAGGTCCGTGGTCGACTCGTTGCACAAATTGCAGCCAACCCTGCCGGCGGCAAACTGACCTGGGAACCGTTAGCAGTAGCTGCCCCCTGCCACCACTCCCTACTCGAAACAACCCGTGTAGCAGTCTGTCAAAAAATTGACGAGATCAGCCTGCAGCTGCCTTTACCGTTAGGGCCAATCGCCCTAGTAATTCCGGATGCCCCACGCGTGTTTGATACCCAGCACAGCACCGCTCAAGGTGGCCACACTACAAACCTTGCTCAGGAACTCACAGCAACTGTTTTGACTCGGCCGGGGATATGGGACCGAACTATCGCCGCTATTGCCACTGGCTCATTAGGTCTTGCCCCCGTGGATTGGCTCATCGACTGCGGCCCTTGTGATGGGGTAGCTCGATTAACCGCAGGCACAGCTCGCGGCACCGGTGCTCGCGTTCTTGCGCTCTCTCAAGAAGATGGTCGACGTGGGCTGTTGACGGTAGGCGCAGCCCCCGATCATTCCTCGGAGCCCTACATCCACTTTGCCCCCCAAGTAGTGACCCTTGCCGACGGCCGTCAACGCCTAGAAAACCTGTTTACTCGCAGCTCGGGTCGATCACCGATGGTGTTACCCGGCATGACCCCAACCACTGTGGACGCCGGAATCGTTGCCGCAGCCGCCAACCAAGGGTTTCTTGCCGAGCTAGCAGGTGGCGGGCAGGTCACCGAACAAATTTTTGACGCCAGGATGCAGGAGCTCTCGGAACTCCTCAATCCGGGCCAAGAAATTGTGTTCAACGCTTTGCACCTAGATCCCTACTTATGGGGTCTACATATTGGTCGCAGCAAGCTTGTACAAAACGCCCGCAGGGCCGGAGCCGCAATTTGTGGAGTCACTATTTCTGCAGGAATTCCCGAAGTCGAAGCGGCTGTTCAGATTCTGGATGAACTGGCCGGATTAGGCATCTGGTGTAATGCGTTTAAGCCCGGGACCCCAGCGCAGATTGCCCAAGTGGTAGCAATCGCCCAAGCTGCCCCTTCGCATACCATTTTTGCCCATGTAGAGGGCGGTACAGCCGGCGGGCATCACTCGTGGGTGGACCTCGAAGATTTGTTGTTAGCTGGCTATCACGGGCTAAGAAGCTGCCCGAATCTGGTGATCTGTGTGGGCGGAGGTATTGGGACTCCCGAGCGTGCTGCTGAGTATTTGACGGGTAGCTGGTCGCTTCGTCACCTTGGAATTGCTCTGCCCGTAGATGCGATTCTGTTGGGAACAGTCACAATGGCTGTGGCGGAAGCGACGGCAACTCAGAGTGTCAAACAAGCGCTTTGTAAGGCCTCTGGGACTCAGCCAACTTTGGTGGATGCGGGCTTTATCGGGCGCAGTTTGGTTGCAGGTCAGGTCACCTCTGGGCGGTCTGGGCTAGATGCCGATATCCACTTCCTTGATAACGCTGCATCCCGATGCGCTGCGTTGCTTGATCAAGTTGCGGGCAACGCCGCCGCAGTAGAGCAGCGCAAAGATGACATTGCGACTGCGCTTGCCGGCACGGCAAAACCATTTTTCGGTGAAGTTGCTGACATGACCTACGAAAAGATGCTGCAAAGGTTTGTTCAGCTGACAGCTTTGGGACGCGACCTGCGCTACGAAGATGGCCGCTGGCTAGACCCTTCACATCGCAACCGCTTTATTGCGCTTCTGCAACGCTCTGAGGCACGTCTGAATGCTTGTGAATCCGGTGAGGTTCCCACTCTCTTTAGTGATCCCGCTTCGGTGGATGACCCAGATAGGGCAATCACCGATCTGTTAGTTCTCTACCCCAGAGCCGCTCAGGTGCTACTACACCCCGGTGATCCAAGTTACTTCTTGGCAGTATGTCGACGGCCCGGAAAGCCAGTGCCGTTTGTGCCGGTTATTGATGCAGATGTTCGGCGCTGGTACCAGTCAGATTCACTGTGGCAGGCACAACACCCAGCATTTGATGCCGATCAAGTTTTGGTCATCCCCGGACCCGCTGCGGTTGGTGGAATCCAATCAGTTGACGAGCCCGTAGCTGACCTTCTGACCCGATTTGAGGATCACTTGGTTGATCAGCTCATATCGGGTGGGCAACCGGTCAACAAGGTCACGAGACTCCGCCGACATGGTCCGACTGCCGAGTTCGGCGGGGCTCTTGCTGCTCTGCTCGAAGCACCGACTGTGGTCTGCGAAGGTAAAATTATTGTCAATCCGGCATTAGCTTTTGCACCTATTGAAGACTGGGTTCTTAACTCTGATGAGCTGGGGGTAATAACTCATGCCAGCCTTACTTTGGGCGGCGGAAACTCCCAAGGATCTAGCGCTGCGGAGCGAACAGCAGATCAAGTTGAACTGGCTCTGGATACTACTGATGGGCCCAACGCAGTAGTGCTTACTGTGTCGTTTGCCGAACTTACAGGTTACGGACTCACGCGGGTAGCAGACCCAAAAAGCAATCCCGCCGCTGGAGTTACTGATGTTGCATCTGTTGTAGAGGGCGGCCGACAACGCGATTCAGTTAGTTTGAGATTCCTGCATACGGTGCGAGCCGGAATCGATATTTTGCAGCTTGATCATACTGCTCGAACTGCAGAGCTCACCACAATGTTGAACCAAGTGTTGATTCGCGGCTCGGCTAAGACCGTGGCGTTGGGTGAGTCAATAACAGTGAACTGCTCCTCTGACCAGCTTCGTTCTCAGGCGCATGCCCGGCTCCTTGGCGCGTCAGCCGGAACGGAGCTACCAGATAGTTGGAATGCACTGGTATGGCCAGCGGTTTTTGCAGCATTGGGCGCAGAAGAGATTGTTGGCTCGCTACTAGATCTTGTGCACTTAGAACACAGCGTTACCCTGTTGGACCAGACCTGGTCCACCGACCCAAAATTTGCAGCCCAAACCGAGTTGCAGGTCACCGCTCGAGTATCAAAGATCTCCGCACATTCGGCAGGAACGCAAGTAGATACCCTTGCCGAAGTCTGTAACAATTCGGGTCCGATTCTGCGAGTCGAGGGCGCGTTTTTATTGCGCAACACCTCACTAGTTCCATTCGATCAGCCGGACCCAGTTGCCACACTCTCTGACGCGCTCTCTGGCACACATGCAGGCGAGTTCCAGGATCGCCCACGCGTGAATTGTGGAAAGTTAACCATGAGTGCACCGAGCAACATGAGCAGCTTTGCGGCAATTTCCGGTGACCACAACCCGATTCACCGGTCAGCGGCAATAGCCCGTCTAGCTGGTCTTGACGGGCCGATTGTTCATGGCGCTTGGACCTCGGCATTTGCGCAGCGAGCGGTAATAGAGCTCTGTGCAGCAACTGCTGCTACCCGTTTGGTGCACTGGGATGCAAAGTTTTTAGCTCCTGTAGTTCCGGGAGAACAGATCACGGTGAACGTAGTCCGCACGGGGGTGCGCAGCGGCCGCACAATCTACGAAGTCAACGCCATAGTGCACCGCCCCACAGGCAACCTTCCAGCGCTGACTGCCAGTGCCGAACTGCTTGCGCCTAGCACTGCGTATTTGTTCCCTGGGCAAGGAATCCAGCGGCCCGGCATGGGAATGGATGGTTACGAACGATCAGTAGCCGCAAAAAATATCTGGGACCGAGCCGATCTCTACACCCGTGAGGAACTCGGATTTTCGATCCTGTCCATAGTCCGAGATAACCCCACCGTGCTGTCTGCTGATAGTGAACTTCATCGTCACCCGCAAGGCGTTTTACATCTGACGCAGTTCACGCAGGTGGCTATGGCCGCTCTGGCCTCGGCACAGATTGCAGAACTACAAGAAGCTGGAGTATTCGATGATCAAGCTCTTGTAGCGGGGCACTCAGTTGGCGAGTACAACGCGCTAGCGGCATTGGGTCAGGTGCTCGAACTTGAGCAGGTTGTAGAGCTGGTATTCCGCCGAGGCCAAGTTATGAGTCGGCTAGTACCTCGGGATGCAGCAGGCAACTCAAATTATCGTCTGGGGGTTATTCGGCCACAAGAGGTTGACCTAGATCACGCAGGGATAGAGTCGCTAGTTGCTGATTTGCGCGATTCGCTCGGCGAGACCCTAGAAATAGTTAACTTCAATCTCCGAAATAAGCAGTACGCCGTGGCTGGAACAATTTCGGCACTCGACGCATTAGAACTCGCAGTCAATACCTTGGCTCAGCCGGGGTCGCGGGCTGCGTTTATTTACGTGCCGGGGATTGACGTTCCCTTCCATTCCTCTGCTCTTCGTGACGGGGTAGACGAGTTTCGTTCCCACCTAGATGCAGTGATTCCCGAACGCATAAATCCAGAGCTGCTTGTTGGCCGGTACGTTCCCAACTTGGTTCCGCGGGTATTTAGTCTGCAGCAAGAGTTTGTGCAGGAAGTTTCCGAGTATGCAGGTTCGGCTCAGTTGGCCAGCGTGTTAGATGACTGGGAAGGATCCTCGTCTGATCCGGGCCGCCTGTGTCGCAGCTTGCTTGTAGAGCTGTTGGCTTGGCAGTTTGCCTCGCCGGTTCGCTGGATAGAAACTCAGGATTTGCTGTTTGGACTTTGCGAACGCGGTGGATTGGGCATCGAACGCGTCATTGAGGTTGGACTTGGCTCGGCACCCACGGTGGCCAATCTGGCTCGAGGCACCCTTGCCTTAGGCGAAGAATCCCACGGTCAGGTCGAGGTGTTTAATTGTGAGTCCGATCGCCAGATCGTGTTTGCGATAGATGAGCAGGAGGCTGCCGACAACACAGAAGAGTCCTCCGATGCAGCTAGCCCTACTCCGCCAGAAGCGGCTGCAGTGGCGAGTACTACCAATGCGGAGGCAACAGAACTCGCTCCCGCGCCAACACAGCCAGCAACCCAGCCAGCAACCCAGCCAGTAGCTGACCTTGCAATGAGCCAGCCCGAGGCCATGCGTATTTTGTTGTCGCTGCTCTGTAAAGTTCGAGCTGATCAACTCTTAGATACCGAGTCCATCGACGATCTAGTAGACGGAGTGTCATCACGTCGCAACCAGCTACTCATGGACTTGGGCGAAGAGTTCAATATCTCTGGGGTAGACGGTGCCCGAGAGCTTCCATTGCAACGTCTCGGCACTGAACTCGCAGCAAGAGCCAGCCGATACGCCTTCCCGGGCCCAGTGCTACGTGATGCACGCGACGCAGCGTTAGCACCAGTTCTTGGGCCGCTGCGACTCAAGGCCCGCGATGTCGGCAACCGTGTGAACAGCCACTGGAACCTCGGCCCGGGTTGGACTGAACGAGTCCTTGCCGTGTTGGCCTTCGAAGGCAGAGAAGGAGACTCTGCAAGGGGAGGGTCCTTAGGCAGGCTGCATCCACTCCCGAATAGCGGCGACACCGCAATAGACCTTGCAGTGCAACTAGCAGCCGCAGATGCAGGAGTGGCAGTCGCTGATCCGTCGGCTACTTCTGCTGGGGGTGCAGTAGACGCCGCAGCCGTAGCCGAACTCGAGGCTCGCATTGCCGGAGCAGACGGATTACTCGCCAGCGCCGCCCGCGATCTACTGGCCAGAATTGCACCGACTAAAGAGTCAGCCGAAGAACTCGATACCTCCACAGCTGACCGCCTTGCCCTACTTGAGCGCGAACACGGCGACCGTCGCGCTACTGCAGTGGCTCCCGCATTTGATGCTCGCCGCCACGTTGCCTTTACCTCGTATTGGGGTACCGCCCGCCATGACATGTTGGCCTTGCACCATGCCGGCTATGCGATTAACGCCGTCTCGGCTGACGAGCTTGACGCTCTGTCGGCTGACGAGCTTGACGCTCTGTCGGCTGACGAGCTTGACGCCGAGGCCTCACGGCTTGCCCGATTCGTAGTCGACCCCGGCGTGCGCGCCTCGGCCATCTACTTTGCAGGCCGCGCAGCAGCACGCAGTGATGACGCAGCAAAGCTCCGCTTTGAAAAGATTTTGCAGGGCCACCCGTGGGTAGTTCCTGTTCCGTTGCTTGCTCCCACACTCGCCATCGTAAACGGCGAACGTGTTGCAGCAGAGGCTCCCGCACCGCTAGACCGGCTAGAAAGTTTGGTTCAAGAGTTCCGCAGCAATGGAACCGAATGGGGTACTGCTTATGCAGATGCGCTCCGGGCAATCTGCTCCGAACTGCAAGATGAAAACCCCCAAGGGTCTGCCGGCATCGGTCTTGACCTAACAGCAGAAACAGCGCTGGTCACCGGCGCAAGTCCTGGCTCAATTGCAGTAGAAGTCGTGGTCCGCTTATTAGCCGGCGGTGCCAAAGTGATTTGTACCAGCAGCAATCTGACCCAACAGCGGATGCAATTTTATCGTGAGCTGTACAACCAGACTGCTGCGCCGGGTGCAGAGCTACATGTGGTACCTGCCAACATGGCTTCCTTCGAAGATATCGATGCTCTGGTTGACTGGATAACTACTCCGGTTATTGATCGGTCGGCTGGTTTTGCACGCACTATCAAAGACCCGTTCTCGCCCACCTTGATACTTCCATTTGCTGCGGGAACAGTGTCGGGTGACTTAGCCGATGCAGGACCAGCAGCCGAAGTTGCCATGCGTGTACTGGTGTGGGGTGTAGAGCGACTTGTAGGTCGTTTAGTGGAAGCTACTAACCGAAAGGGTGCTGCTCATTCAAAGATTTCTGTGATGCTGCCGCTGTCACCGAACCATGGTCGGTTTGGTGGTGACGGTGCTTATGGCGAGGCAAAAGCAGCCCTCGAAGTATTTATCGAGAAGTGGGGGTCCGAGCAAGAGCGTTGGGGTTCGCGCACCAGCCTGATTGCACCCACAATTGGTTGGGTTCGCGGTACTGGGTTGATGGGCCACCTTGATGGACTTCGCTCACTAGTCGAGCGTGACCTTGGGGTGCGAACGTTTTCAAATGCCGAAATGGGTTGGTTGCTCACGGCACTTGTCGCTCCAGCAGTTGCCCAAGCAGCACCCGATGGGCCACTCAGAGTCGACCTGACAGGTGGGCTAGGTGCGATTCAGAACCTGCGCCAGGCCATGGCCCCACTAGTACAAGAACTGCAGGTCCCACTCGACGAAACCGAGACTGCGCAAACAGCTTCAGGATCGGCTGAGCCGCAGGGTGGAACTACCCCTGCGCTTCTGTCACCTCCGGGCGTTGCAATTTCTGGTCTGCCTAGCCAAGTGTGGGCTGATGCCACAACCCCTAGTCGTTCTCTAGAGGACATGGTGGTGGTAGTCGGGGCCGGAGAGTTAGGCCCTTGGGGATCGAGCGCCACGAGATTCGATTTAGAGGTCGAGGGTGAACTAGCAGCTGCCTCAGTGGCCGAACTGGCCTGGAACTGCGGCCTTATTCGCTTTGATAGCGAGGCCGAAGGCGGTTCTTGGATCGATATAGAAACTAACGAACTCGTAGCAGAGGGCGAGCTTGGTGATCGCTACCGCGAGGCAGTCAACAGTCGCTGCGGGATTCGCGAGTTTGATGTAGATGGTCCGCTCAATCCAGCAGGGGTTTCGCTACTTGTTGAGGTTTTTCTTGACTCTGATGTGGTGGTGAGTGCCGCCGATGAGGCCGATGCCCGTGCCTTTGCCGCAGCAGATCCAGATAACAGCACTGCGCGCGTTGGCCCTGACGGAGATTGGCAAGTGGTACGTGCCGCTGGAAGTTCGATTCGGGTGCCTCGACGTGCCCGATTGAGTCGAAGAGTTGGCGCTCAAATCCCGTCTGGCTTTGATCCCACTCGTTGGGGAATCCCAGCAGAAATGGCCGCCTCAGTAGACCGGTTATCACTCTGGAACTTGGTAGCCACGGTCGAGGCATTTCTTGATGCCGGTATCGAACCCGAACAGCTGATGGCCCGTGTCCACCCAGCCCGGGTTGGCAACACGCAGGGATCTGGAATGGGCGGTATGGCTTCGGTGCAAGCCCTGTACCGCGACTCGATCCTTGGCGGGGATCATGCCAATGACTTGTTGCAAGAAGGCCTCGGAAATGTGGTTGCTGCCTATGTCATGCAGAGCTATGTAGGCGGCTACGGGCCGATGGTGCACCCAGTAGCAGCCTGCGCAACTGCAGCGGTATCGATCGAGGATGCAGTCGACAAGATTCGAGCCGGCAAGGCCGATGTGATTGTGGCCGGCGGCTGGGATGACCTGCAACTAGAAGGCGTGCTGGGTTTTGCCGATATGTCGGCTACGGCTGCTAGTGACCATATGGAGGCTGCAGGGTTTGATCCACGGCAGTATTCCCGAGCAAACGATCGGCGCAGAGCCGGCTTTGTAGAGGCGGCTGGCGGGGGCACTTTGTTACTAGCTCGCGGCTCGGTTGCGGCCGAACTCGGTCTGTCAGTCAGAGGTGTCGTTGTGTACGCCACAAGCTTTGCCGATGGAATTCAGACCTCGATTCCTGCTCCTGGTTTAGGGGCGTTGGCTTGTGTGATCGGTGGAACAACTTCTCCGCTGGCCACAGCATTATCTGAGCACGGACTGAGCGCAGACGATATTGCGGTGGTATCTAAACATGACACATCTACTGGGGCTAACGATCCCAATGAGAGCGAACTCCACCACCGCATAGCAGACCAACTCGGACGAACTGCCGGTAATCCAATGATGGTGGTCTCGCAAAAAACAGTTACCGGGCATGCCAAAGGTGGTTCGGCTGCATGGCAGACAATCGGGTTAATTCAGATACTCGAAACTGGTCGAGTACCTGGCAACCGAAACCTTGAATGCCTACCCGAGGGATACCTGCAGCAGACGCATTTAGCCTACGGACACCGGTCGATCATTGCTGCCGAGCCTCTGAAAGCTGGCCTACTGACTAGCCTTGGGTTTGGCCATGTATCGGCCGTGTTATGTATGGCCGGGGCCGGAGTGTTTTTCGCAGCCCTAGACGCCACGCTGCCGAGCAGTAGCCATGGTGTTTCGGAGTATCTGCAGTCGGCACAGGTCCGACGAGTTGACGGGCAGCGACGCCGAGTTGAAAACCGCTATGGCGGCGCTCCGGCTTATGTCAAAAGGGTCGACCGCCGACTAATAGGTACAGAAAATTCCAACGAACGACTGCAGGCAGAGGCCAGTCTTCTAACCGATCCACTTATGCGCCTAGGCGACCAGGGTTGGTATGTGACGCAGGCAGAGCAACTGTGAGCGTCATAGGCGTAGGTATTGACATAGTCGACCTAGCTGGGTTTGCCGAGCAGCTTGATCTACCCGGCACAAGATTTGAGCAACTCGCTTTTAGCGCCAGCGAACGGGCACAAATTACTCATAGCGATCCGCAGAGACTGCGTCGCTTAGCTGTTAGATACGCTGCCAAAGAAGCCTTTATTAAAGCTTGGTCTGCAAGTCGTTTTGATCAGCCCGTCAGCTTGCCAACCTGGGATTTATCCGAGGTACAAGTAGTCAACGATTCGCATGGCCGGCCTGCACTGCGGTTATCGGGTGCCGTGGCACTCGCAGTTCAACAGCAGTTTGGTGAGTTCTGGACTGCCCATGTGTCGCTCAGTCACGACGGACCAACGGCGGCAGCCGTTGTGGTCTTGGACCTCGCAGATAGCACCGCCCTTAACTCCACAACAGGAGTAAAGAAGTGAAGTTCACCCGACTCGCAGTGCTCAACCGCGGCGATGCAGCAATGCGATGCATGCGAACTGTCAGAGAAATGGCCGAAGGCGAGGGTCCCATTTTAGAACTCGTTGCCGTGTTTACTGACCCCGATGAAAATGCGCCGTTTGTGCGGCTGGCAGACCACGCAATTTCGTTGGGGGCGGCACTACAGCCAACACCTAGTGGTGCCATGTTGCCCGCGTATTGTCATCATGATCTTGTCATTGAACGCCTAGTCGAGGCCCAAATCGAGGCTGTGTGGCCAGGGTGGGGATTTGTTTCTGAGGACGCCGACTTTGTTGACCGGCTCACCAAAGTTGGTATCGCGTTTATCGGTCCATCGGCAGAAGCGATGCGAAAGTTAGGCGATAAAGTACAGGCCAAAAAATTGGCTGAAACCTGCGGGGTGCCGCTCGCCCCGTGGGCAGAACTCGACTTGGATGCAGATCCATCTGAGTGGGAGCGCGTAGCAGCCCAGGTAGGGCTCCCGGTCATGGTGAAGGCGGCCAACGGCGGAGGCGGGCGAGGCATCCGACGGGTTGATGATCTACCCCAAATGGCAATAGCAGTTCGCTCAGTGCGAGCAGAAGCCACCGCATCATTTGGTGAAGGTGCAGTTTTTGTTGAACGTTGTGTAGAAGATGCCCGCCATATTGAGGTGCAGTTTGTAGTCGGGGTAGATGGCCGCGCCCAAACTTTGGGCTTGCGCGATTGCACGATCCAACGTCGCCACCAAAAGGTTATCGAAGAGGCACCTTCGCCGGTGTTATCTCCAGTAGAAGAGGAGCGCCTGACCGAGTCCACAGCCAAACTGGTCGAGGCCGCCGGATATCGCGGGGTGGGAACCGCCGAATTTCTTTATGTACCCGCAACGCGAACTGCTTCGTTCTGCGAGGTGAACGCTCGGCTACAAGTTGAGCACACCGTCACCGAGATGGTGTGGGGAGTCGACCTGGTTCGCGCTCAAATTGAGATTGCATTAGGCACCACCCATGAGCGATCCTCTGGCCCGCGAGGCTGGGCAATCGAGGCGCGCATAGTCGCAGAAGATGCCGAACGCGGCTTTGCGGCAGCCCCAGGAAAGGTCCTGGTTCACCGACCCGCTGCTGGCCCAAATGTGCGTGTTGATGCGGGGATTCGCGCTGGCTCCGAGATTCCTATCGAGTTTGATTCCATGATTGCAAAGGTGCTGGCCTGGGGACCCACCCGCGACCGAGCAATCGCAACCCTGGTGCGCGCTGTACGGGAATATGAAGTACTCATTGAAGATGGCGCAACCAATCGAGGTGTCCTGCTAGATATCTTGAGCCGTGAAGAGCTACTCGAAGCTACGGCAACAACTACTTGGCTTGAATCTGTAGATGACCTTGGTGCTCAGGCTCGAGCGGCAGGCACCGTAGTAGCTCTTGTAGCTGCAGCTGTTCAACTAGCCAGCGCAGACCGACTCGCTCATGCAAACAGGTTCTTTAGCGATGCCCGATCGGGCGTGCCAGCTGCAGATGGTTCGGCCACTAGGCCCTTTGAAGTAGAGCTAAGTTTGCGCGGGATTGCCCACCAGCTTTCGGTGTGCCGAATGGGTGGTACCCGTTGGTCAGTTGGACCCATAGGCCGTGAGCTTGACGTGCTCTTCGAACGGCTAGACGAGTCTGCAGTTGTGGTGACTGTTGCTGGCCGTTCTCAGCGAGTCCTGCTGCACAGCGGCTCAAGTGGGGTGACCGTCGATGTCGACGGCACACTACACCGAGTGCAACTAGCCGAGTTGGGTGTGGTGCGCTCACCAGGTCCGGCGTTGGTAGTCGAAATATCGGTTGCGGTTGGCGAAGTAGTTACCGCTGGGCAGCGCATCGGGATTCTTGAAGCAATGAAAACTGAGGCACCGCTGTTAGCCGAAATAGCCGGCGAAGTCGAGCGCATTGTTGTTCCCGCTGGCAGTCAAGTTACCGCTGGCGAAGCAGTAGTAGTCCTACGGCCCTTTACTGATGACTCTGGTCTGCATGCGGGCACTTGCGAAAATCAAAAACAGACAGTGGTTTTCGACACACTTTGGCCACGCACCGACCTCGGATCGGCTCAACGAACTGAGCAGGTCCTTAAATCAGTCCTGCTTGGATATGAAGTTCCCGCTCATGAGGTGGCAACTGCCGAAGCAGCACTTGACCAAGTTGCACGCTGTTGTGGACTGTCGGATCTTCAGCAGAGGTACCAGCTTGCAGACTGGATTGGCCTACTTGATCACTTACAGACCTTTGTAGATACCGAGGCTTTGTTAGAACGAAACTTAATTCTGCTTGATGATCACACTGCAGTCATTAGCGCAGAGCTTGCCTTTCATGATCTCTGTCGTAAATACGGCGACCCGCGTGCCGCTGTAGTCACCGAGCTAGTGCCCCTAGTCGATGCCGTGTTGTTGCATTACGGACTCACCGCTGCCTCCGAGCCGCAGCAGGTTCGTGATGCACTATGGCGGATTGCCGCTACACGGGCACGCCTGGCTGAGCGTGAAAATCTGATGATCTCTGCAGTGCGAGCTATCGCTGCGTTTGTGCGCACTGAGCAGCTCGAGGGATCTGAGTTTCTTTCCAGGCTGGCAGCAGTAGAACATGTAGCTACTGGAGCGCTCACTGCGCTAGCGGACGCCGCAGTATTAGTCCGGGCCGAACTCGGAACTGCTCGCGGCGAAGTTCATTCAGTTGCTCCCGAGAGTGTTGATATAGCCCGACTTCTTGCACTTACGCGATACGTAGATGTGCAGATCACGGTGGTAGATGCAGTAGTCACCGATGCTGGACAATCAGTGGTGTCTCGCGTGGTGTCTAACACCGACCCAACAGACTCTCGCATGGTGCTCACCATCGATCTTCATCAGGCCCCCGAAGACATCTCGCACCTCAGCGAAGAACAGATCGCGCCCTTCGCAGAATTATTTGATGTGGGAGTTGCCTTATTGCGAACACGGCGCGAGCAACATCGTTCACTCAGCGACCGAGACACCTGGTGGGCGGCCCTTCACTTGTTATTACATGGAACCAGAACTGGTGACCCCGGCTCGATGCTCTCGCTCACCCATAAATTCGAATCAGGTACCCGTGGCTTAGCCCTGCAGGAATTTACAATTGCGCTACTGCCCAATGCGCTGCCGCCCAATACTGCGCTGACCGGCACCGTGCTTGTTAACCCTGAGATGCAGAGCGGAGTTGTCGAGTTTTCGATTCGCCGGCGCGGTCACGCCCGGCTCGAGATTGACAGTTCGCAAGGCATGCTCCAAGCCAGGCCAAGAAGCAACCTTGACCGGCGAGCGTTAACCGCAAAACGACTCGGGGTTGTAGACCCCTGGGAACTCATCGGCCTTCTTGAAGGCCGAGTGCGCGACGGTGACCTACCCCACCCCTCGTTAGCTGATGGCAGGTTTATTGAATATGACCTTGACCCCAGCAACCCAGGCCCGAGCGAAAAACTATGCGCCGTAAATCGTCCACCAGCCTTACACGAGTGCTCAGTGATTGTTGGGCTGGTAGCCAACCCGTTGGTGGGCCGAACCGAATGGGCAGAACGAGTTCTCATTCTTGGCGATCCGCTTCGGTCAATGGGCTCGCTCGGCCAAGAAGAATGCCGCCGAATTCTTGGTGCGCTAGAACTCGCAGCAGAACGAAACCTGCGGGTGGAATGGGTTTCGCTGTCTTCCGGGGCGCGCATTGCTTGGGATTCGGGAACCGAGAATCTTGATTGGACAGCGGCAGTATTGCGCCGCATTGTCGAGTTCACAACTGCCGGCGGCGAGATCGACGTGATCGTGTCTGGAGTCAACGTCGGGGCGCAGTCCTATTGGAACGCCGAGGCCACCATGTTGATGCATACCAAGGGCATCTTGATCATGTTGCCAACATCCTCCATGGTGCTCACAGGTAAACGGGCCCTAGAATTTTCGGGTTCGGTTGGTGCACAGGACGAAATTGGAATCGGTGGTCACGATCGGGTGATGGGACCAAACGGCCAATCGCAGTACCGGGCAGACGATGTGGCTGCCGCCTATGCAATTTTGTTAGACCACCATGGTTTGACCTTGGACTCAGTCCACAGCGGAACCCCCGGGGCTGCCCCGCGAATCAATACTGATGATCCCGCTACTCGCAATATTTGTCTACAGCCTTATAGCGGTGGAGACGAAGGCTTTACAATGGTGGGGGAAATCTTTGATACTGCAATCAATCCCGGGCGTAAGCGGCCCTTTGCTGTGCGGGCAGTCATGGGCGCTGTGGTAGATGCCGAGGCGCCACGCCTTGAGCGTTGGCGGGGTATGGCCGACGCAGACGGTGCCGTGGTTTGGGAGACACGTATCGGCGGTTTTCCGGTATCGCTGATTGGGATTGAGTCGCGACCGCGCCAACGCAGCGAACCTGGCCCAATTGATGGTCCAACTGAATGGGCGGGCGGCACGTTATATCCGGCCTCTTCAAAAAAGGTGGCCCGCGCAATTCGAGCAGCCTCAGCAAATCGAGCCGCAGTTATTCTGGCGAACCTTTCGGGGTTTGATGGAAGCCCAGAATCTTTACGCCGCTTGCAACTTGAATACGGTGCCGAAATTGCCCGTGCTGTGGTCGAATTTGATGGACCGATTGTGTTTGTTGTTATTGGCCGCTATCACGGCGGTGCCTATGTAGTGTTTTCTAAACGGCTCAACGAAGGGCTCACCTCGATTGCGCTTGAGGGCAGCTTTGCTTCGGTTATTGGGGGTGCACCGGCGGCTGCAGTTGTACTGACCCGTGATGTTCGCACCCGGATTTTTGAGGATCAGCAGATACAGATGGCACAGCTTGCAGTCGAGCAGGCTGAGGCCGGAAACGATGCTGACCTTCGACTTCAACGGCTAGAAGAACTAAAAACGGTGCGAGTAGCTGCGACTGCTCGCGCTCGCACCGCAGTTGCTAGGGAATTTGACGCAATCCATACGGTAGAACGCGCGGTGCAGGTGGGTTCGCTTGATGCAGTGATTCCCGCCGCCGAATTGCGCCCCCGCATTATTGAGGTTCTCGAGCAGCGGTCAGAAAGCGCTGGCTAGCGACCCTGCCTGCTAGCTGTGGGCCCGCTTACCGCAGCGCCACTTCCAGGAGCGAGTGCATCACCACACTGAGTGTGGTTCATATTACTACTTGTGGTTTTATGCTTGATTCGGGCTGCTTTCTCGGCAAAGATCACAGCTAGCTGTTGATAGGCGTTTACAGCTCAAAGGGGAACTTATGAAGAAGAACGTTCGAGTTTTGACTGTTGGCATGCTTGCAACTGCTGGACTACTTGCCGCAGCCTGCGCGCCGACTCCCGGCGGCGGCGGAGCCACCAACCTTCTTCCCGTGGCCACGGTGACGGCTACGCCCGTGGCGGGCGATATTCCCTTGCTAGTGACCTTCTCTTCTGCAGGATCTATCGACCCCGATGGAACTATTACTACGTACTCCTGGGACTTTGGAGATGGCTCCGCTCTGGCGTCAACCGTGGATACAGCGCATCTCTATACCTCAGTGGGTACCTTCACGGCACGCCTGAGTTTGACTGATAACTCAGGCGGGATTTCCAGCACAACAGTCGTGATATCCACCAGCCCAGCCAACCTCGCCCCCACAGCCGGTGCGGCTGCCGCGCCAACCGCTGGCAAGGCGCCGCTGTCGGTGGAGTTCTCTTCGGCATCTTCGAGCGACTCCGATGGAACCATTGCCTCGTATTCATGGGCCTTCGGCGATGGCGGCAGCAGCAACGTAGCTAACCCGAGTTACACCTATACGACTGCGGGCACCTTCACCGCCACGCTGACCGTTACCGACAATGACGGCCTGACAGATTCTGCAGATCTTTCGGTGCAGGTCAGTGCCAATATTGCTCCAACTGCAGTAGCAAACTCTAACGTCACTGCTGGGCAGGTACCGCTCACTGTGCTGTTCTCTTCACTTGGTTCTACAGATCCTGATGGAGGAATCACAGCGTACTCATGGGATTTTGGAGATGGTAACTCCTCCACTAGCGCTAACCCGAGTTACACATTCGGCAGCCTAGGTACCTTTCCTGTCACCCTCACGGTGAGCGACCTAGAGGGGGCAACCTCGGTTGCATCGTTAGCAATTCAGGTAGACCCCACCCCAAACTTGGCACCAACTGCAGTAGCTGCAGCCTCACCGACCACCATTCGTCAGGGGCTAGCAGTGAGCTTCTCTTCGGCTGGCTCCACAGATGCCGATGGCACGATCACCGCATATCACTGGGACTTTGGGGATGGTGTCACTTCGACTACTGCAAACCCAACCCACGCCTATGCAGTAGCTGGTCCAAAAACCGCAACGCTGACCGTCACCGATAACGCAGGCGGAACAGGTACTAGTAGCCAAGTCATCACCGTGGTTTCTAACTTGGCACCAACAGCTGCAGCCTCGGGAAGTCCTAGCGGCGGAAAGCAGCCCGTGACGGTGAGTTTCAGTTCTACCGGTTCAAACGATAGCGATGGCAGCCTCGCCGCATATAACTGGGACTTTGGTGATGGCAGTGCCGATAAGACCACGCCTTCGGCCACGCATACCTATACCAATGCCGGAATCTTTATCGCCCAATTGACCGTAACCGACGACTTTGGCGCAACTGATACCGCAACAGTAACCACGGTGGTCATTGCAAATCAGGCACCTACTGCAGTTCTCAGCGCAACTCCACAGTCTGGCGCCCGCCCCTTGGTGGTTGCCTTCAGCGCTGCATCTTCAAGTGACCCCGACGGCAGTATTACCTCATACAACTGGGAGTTTGGTGATGGCGGCCTGAGTTCGGCAATTTCACCGAGCCATACCTATGCGGCTGGCAACTACACCGCAACCCTGACCGTAACTGACGACAACGGGGTGGTTTCTGCCCAGCAGACAGTGGCAATCTCAGTAGTGATTGACGACGATGCCGATGGAGTCTCACCTCCTTCAGACTGCAATGATACCAACGCCGGGATTAACCCATCGGCACCCGATCCACTTGATGCCGCTGGACTTGATTCCAACTGTGATGGCGCTGACGGTCAGCTGTCCCAAACGGTATTTGTTGCCGCAATAGGTGGCGCCGATTGGGCAGGTTGCGGTGCATTGGCATCTCCTTGTGCATCGATCCAACAGGGAGTTTCTACTGCAATCGAATCTGCCAAATCGGTGGTGCAAGTCGCCTCGGGTACCTACCCTGCGGGGTTCACACTGAGTAATGCAGTGACGGTGACCGGAGGGTATTCCGCCGGATTTGGATCAAAGTCGGCAAGCTCCACCGTTAACGGCGCAGTTCTCGCTACCTCAACCACTAGTGGTGCTTCCATAGTGGACCTCAGTATCAATGGTGCTGGCGGCTCAAATGCCACAGGTGTACTCGTGCAAAGCGGCACTCTTACGCTGCTGCGTGTAGCAGTAAATAGCGGTACCCCCACTGGCGCCGGATCTAGCGCCTATGGGGTTCGAGCGCTCAGTAGTTCTAACGTCTCAGTGGTTGATTCAGTGCTGAGCTCCCAGGCAGGAATTGCGGCAAACCCCGGCTCGGGTGTGCCTACTGCTGCAGCGGGCGGATGCAACGGCGGCAATGGCGCAAACGCCAGTGGGCCAAGTTCGCCCGGGGGTACTACCGGTTCTTGCGGTGGAAGTGGGGTAGCTAGTAGCGGTACCGGCGGCAGGGGTGGAGAGTACTCGGGCGGCGGCGCCTCTGGCGGATCTGGCGGAGGCGGTGCGGCAGGTGGTAACGGTGGCTGCGGCAGCCTCTTCGGTTGCGGGACTAACGCCGGTAACGGTTCGGGTGGTGCAGCAGGTTCTGGTGGCGGCGCTGGCTCTGGTGCCACCAACTCTGCTGGCAGTGCTGCAGCGCTGTGGGTGGGACTGTCTGGTGGATTTGGCTCTGGTGGCAGCCTCGGTGGTGGTGGCGGCGGTGGCGGCGGCGGTAAATCCGCAAGTGCTTCTGGCGGTGCAGGCGGTGCTGGCGGCGGCGGCGGCAGTGCTGGTAGCGGGTCTACTGGTAGCGGCAATGCCGGCGGTGGCTCCTTCGGGGTCTATGCCCACAATTCCTCAATAACAGTGGCCAACTCCACAGTCAACGCAGTAGCCGGAGGAACCGGCGGTGCAGGCACTTCTGGTGGCTCTGGTGGCGGCGGCGGTAGCGGCGGCGGCGGCGGTTCAGCCTCTTGTTGCTCTGCTGGTAGTGGAGGTAGTGGCGGCGGCGGCGGTTCTGGTGGTGGCGGCGGCGGTGCCGGCGGCGGTGCCGGCGGTCCATCAATATCGGTATTCCATACCGGAACAGGGTCCCTGTCAGTTAGCGGTGGTGCACAAACTCGCACTGCTGGTGGCAGCGGTGGTGCAGGTGGTGGTGGCGGGTCCTCCGCAAACTCCGGTTCAGCTGGCGTAGCCGGTGCCTCTGGGCTGTTGCTCCGGGTTTGGAACAACGGGGCAACAACCGCTTAATTCCGAACTGCAATCTCCACCTTGGTCGCGCTTGGGTCGCTCTGCGGAGCCACGCATGGCCCTTGCTCTTGCATAGGACGAATTCACGCCCCTAGCCGGCTTTCTGGATTATGGGGGCTCCGTTCAAGGCCAACCATGTGGCCTTGGCGCCTTCGGCCGGGGGGTCACCGGGCATAGTTTCCCTGTTCCAGTTATTTGCTTCGTAGGGTTCTTCCTGGAACTGCACACGAGCACCCTTGTTATAGACCACGTCGCCACTCCACTCGGGAAGTCCAACGATGGACACTAAGGCTTGCCCAGTTCCTGCGGTTCCACCCGAACTCGGTGAAAGCACTGTAATTGGCTGCCACGGGGTCTCCCATGGGCGGTCTGGGTTAGGAGTATCACCCCGGCTATACCACTTGGCTTCAAAGGCACGGCCTTTGTACAGCACCTTCTTACCTTTCGCATAGCCCGCATTTTTGGACCAGTCAGGGAAGGTGCCTGCAGGCAGGTCAAGCTTTGGCGCTGGCAGATCACTTGCTAATACTGGTCCAAGTAACCGCCAAGGCGAGTCCCAGAGATGTTTGACTACGGCATCCGGCAACTCTCCATTTGAGTACCACTTTGCCTCGTAGACGTTCCCGTGCCAAACAACTTTCTCTTCGCCTCGATACACACGGTCTGCCTGCCAGATCGGGTACGGGCTGGTTTCTGCATCGTCAACCACCTGAGTTTGAGTGAGGTCGCCAGATGCCGCTCCTTCAGGTTCCATTCCGGCAGCAGCGGCACCCCGCTGATTAGAACGCCCGGCAAGTTGATTCAAGCGTTGAGTGAACTCGAGCGGCGTCTGTGTAACCCCGCTACAGGTATTACTGACTAGCAGCACATCCATCTGCTTGCCGCACGGACTGTCACGATTTGATGACCAGATTGACAATCTGCCCAACCCCTGGACTTTGGCAAATCGGAGAAGATCATCTGCATCATCAAGGGTAAAGACGTCCTCGGGGGTGTCGTTCTGGCCAATCATTGGTGTTGCACCTATTCGTGCCCACAGTTGCTGAGGATTCATTGCTTTGCCTGCGGTCCGGTAGGCACCCTCAAGCTGTCGGTAAGTAGCTAGAAGCGCCTCCTTATTTGCTTGCGCCATAGACATGTCTGGGCTGCGGCCAGCGCCGTAATCCATGGTCATGACGTTGACTCCACCAAGGTCCACACCAGTAGCAAGAGTGTCGGTAACCACCTTCATGCCCTCAGGTGTCAGGCCAGACGGTGCAACGGGCAGCGTCAGCCAAACAGCTAAGTCCCGCCCGTCGGCTCGCGCTGCGTCCTGTAGCTGCTTCAGTGCTTTACCTCTTCGGGTAGTGGCGGCTTCATCGCGCAGCGCTTCGCCCTCAACATCAACATCAACAGTGGTCAACTGGTAGCGGTCGATCACTGCGCCGTAGGCCTTTGCAGCATCAGAAGAGGACTCGCATTGCAGCGCTAGCTCGGTATTGGCTGCCCCACCAAAGGACACAATTACAGTACCGCCAGCAGCTTTGAGTCGCGCGATGCGCCGGTCAAGGTCAAACGAGGTGGCGGCACCGTCTAGGTCAACATATGTACCCCAAGTAGGAACGCAGCCGCCGTCGCGCTCGCCAACCACAAAGCCCAGAACAATGTCCTCAGAGCCACTTGCTATTGGATCTTCAAACGGAAAGGTCGGAACCAGCGTGGCATCCACATAAGGGGCGAACCATGCACCTGGGCTGCCCTTTGCTCTACGTTCGACCGCATTTTTTGCCACTGCAACACCGCCGGCAAGCATTGCCATCAGAATGAGCAAAGCCAGCGACACACGCAGAACAGAAAGGCGACGCCGTTGAGGCCTTTCTCCTTTTGGCACGGGCACCGGGGCGGTTGCGGCATGACTAGGCATTGCTTACTACCAACATTGCTTACTCCGAGTTTTCAGATACCAGATGCTGCTGGTAGGGCACCCCAATAGGGTACCGGCAGCGAACCCGTTCTCACATAGGTCAGATGACCCAGCTGTATAGGTACTTGTCTTTGCAGTGTCAGCTTTTCCTGCAGCAAACTATCTAAATATATACAAATAGCGGTTATTCGTCACAATACTGTCACTATTTTAGTTAATCCATCTCATTGCATAGCTATTTTGCTTTTCGAGCTGTACAAACATAGATATGGCAGCAGACGAAGGATTTAACAGTCAGCGTGGAACGGATACCGATTCAAAACGAACCGAGGCGCTCCAATCCGAGCGACGGCTGCCAGGGATTCGAAAAATCGGCACTGACCGGAACCTAACTCCGCTAGCCGCTGTGGCTGCGCCACCCTCTCGACGAGCAGTCAGCGGCGCCCGATTCGCAATTGTTCTAACCCTTGCTGCCTGGTTTGCCTATGCCATTGACCAATTCTATCGAATTGGCCAGAACCCGATTTCGGTGCGAGCGGTTTTTGACACCTTCACTTACTTCTTTTTGGTCACTCTGTTGACTGCGTCTGCCGTTGCATACCTGATTACTCGCTTGGGGTACCTGTACAGAATTCGTGATCATCAGCGGGTGCCTCGCACCACCATCGACGATTTCTACTCCGAACATATGCCGACGCTGACCGCCATCATTCCGTCGTATACGGAGGACTATCGCGTCGTTCGACAAACGCTGCTTTCAGCCGCTCTGCAGGAATACCCGTATATGCGGATCGTTCTTCTGATTGACGACCCTCCGAACCCAACTAGTGCGGCAGACAGAGAGCTTCTCGAGTCTGCTAGAGCGCTCCCAGACGAAATTCAGGACCTTCTCAGCAGTCTGCGAAGAAGATTTGAAGATGCACTTCACCAATTCGAAACCACCGAACTCTCTAGCGACCAAGACCACGTCAATCACCAGCAAGAGTTGGCAAAGCTGTATGAAGGAGCAGCCGATTGGCTACACGGCGAAGCAGCTGCTCAAGAACTGGTGGACAACTCAGATATTTTCATGGCGAACTCAGTACTTGATGGTCTGGCCAACGAACTAGCCGAGGTAGCTGTGGCCCTTCGGCTGGCATCTTCTGAAGGCGCTCGTTTGGGCAATGACCGGCTGCTGCAGCTTCACCGCCGATTGGCTTGGACCTTTCGTACAGATGTTTCTAGCTTTGAACGCAAACAATACTCATCGCTGTCTCGTGAGGTGAACAAAGCCATGAACCTGAACAGCTACATCGGCCTTATGGGTCGCAGGTTCCGCACCGAGACACTTCCGAGTGGACCTGTGTTGATTGAAGTCCGAGGCGAGGCCTTTGATTTTGAGGTCCCAGACCCCGACTATGTACTGACCCTTGATGCCGACAGCACCCTGCTTCCTGAGTATTGCCTGCGATTGGTCTATCTAATGGAACAAGATGGCTACCAAGATGTTGCAGTAGCCCAGACTCCGTATTCCTCGTATCCCGGTGCACAAACTCGCATCCAACGAATCTCGGGCGCAACCACTGACTTGCAACACATCGTTCATCAGGGTCTCACGAATGACAATGCAACCTTCTGGGTGGGCGCAAATGCGGTTTTGCGCAAAGTTGCTCTTGATGATCTGTGCGAGATAGATACAGAGGATGGTCTGATTATCAGGCGCTATATCCAAGACCGAACCCCGATTGAAGATACCGAATCCAGTATCGATATCTGCATACATGGCTGGCGTCTGTTCAACTTCCCTGAACGTCTGAGTTACAGCGCCACACCGGTGGACTTTGGTTCGTTATGCGTGCAACGTCAGCGCTGGGCAAACGGTGGCCTGATTGTGCTACCTAAGTTCCGAGACCTTATGAATAAGCGCTACTCGCAGATTGGCATCCGAGCTGCTCGCGAGGGCTTCTTACGGCTTAATTACTTAGCCTCAATTACTTGGGCAAGCTTGGGGCTCGTCATGTTGCTGGTGTACCCGTATGACAATCGCTTAGTCAGTCCGATTGCGTTACTCGCCGCTCTGCCCTACTTCTTTGCGATGTCTTCAGACCTCAAGCGATGCGGGTATAGAAGAACCGATGTGTTCCGTGTGTACGGGTTCAACTTGCTGCTACTGCCTGTCAACATAGCGGGAGTCGTCAAGTCACTTGAGCAGTCGATTGGTGGACAAAAAATTCCCTTTGCTCGAACCCCAAAGGTTCGTGACCGCACCCGCGCCGCGCTGCCTTTCGTAGCCATTCCCTTCCTGATTGTAGGACTCTCCGCTTGGACGTTGCACCAAGACCTACGGCAGGGACATCTCAACCACGCTCTGTTTGCGGGCTCAAATGCTGTCCTTACTCTGTACGCAATTATTGCATTCGTTGGGTTCCGTTACTCGCTGAGCGATATTCGCTACGGTCTGGCTAAAAAACTATATAAACCCGAGAAGCGACAAGAACAACCGGCCGATCCCGACTGGGCCTCGGTTCTCTATTATGGGTCCGGTTCAGCTGAGCAACCTTCTGGCGTGGCACCGCTAGTGGCAACGCTTGCCCTGCTTGATCGTGAGGGGGATGAGGTCAATCTTCTTGTGCAGGCTGACAGCGGCAGCGTTGAAAAGGCTCGAGTCGCCGCGTCCGTAAAAGACAAAAATGCCAACAAACCCGGCTTATTGAAAGGGTTGTTCACCCGGAAGCACCGACCGCAGGAACAGCACGGCCGCTACGGCAGCAACTCGCAGCCTGTCAGTGAATCCCAAGCTCTGTATTCAGAGGATCCAGCAGAGGCCTTGCTCGCTACGCTTGCTCGCTACGCCGGAAATGGTGGATCAGGTGTGACAGTAACCGTAGAAGACGGAAAGATGTCGATTGTGGTTTCGGTAGCTGAATCGGCAGGAGATGCCGACCGGAAGTCCTCTGCTGTAACAGCTATCGGCACGACTCCCGGTGACCGTCGACAGAAAAACGGACCACCTCCGCTAGGTATCGAACGACGGGCCTCTTGCGTATTAGATATCAAAAACTAGGCTTGAGCGGGCCAGAACGCATGCGGGCCTTCCAAGCTTCAGCGGGCTTGCAGTAACTGTTGAACCGCAGACGCTCCCGCAGCTCCTGATAACACTGCACCTTCTACCTTGGCGCCGCCAAAGCAGTCGCCTACGCAAACCAAGGGTAGGTGGGCATCTAGCAGCAGATACGGCTCCGGGTGCACAACCATCGGTTTTGCGTAGCGCCATCTCTGCACCTGACACAGCTCAGGGATTGGCGCTGAGGCAAGTTCCGCAGCCCGAATAAGCGCAGCAATCACTACTGAATCTGGTGCATCAAGATTTTGCTTACTGAACTCGGCTGTCGCGTGAATGGTCACCCCCACAGCTGCAGAGATTCCCTTCATCGCGTTATCGGCAATCCAATCGATTGGACCGCTCGCAGGGTTAATTGCTCCAGGGGCACCTAACCCCGAAGGGCCACTCAGCGTTGCCATCACTGCAATACACGGGTCGTAACGAATTCTCTCAAGGGCGTGACGGTCCGCCGCCGCTAGCTGCACCCCGCCGGCATCAAGTAGCTCAAGTGACTGCGGCACGGGAGAAGTCAAGAACACTGCATCGGCCAGATAACTTTGCCCTGTGTCGGTTCGAAGCAGCCAACCTGAATCGGTGGTTTCTAACGAAGTGGCACGAGTTGAGCAGACAATCTGCACATCTGGTATTTGCCCACCGGCTTCCTGTAAACCGGGTGCCTGTAACCCAGCGGCAAGATTCTTGGCAACATCGTTCATCGAGACAGTGCCCCGATAGCGGGTATGCGCATCGTTTTGTAGTTCGCCCGTGTGCCCGAGCCTGCCGTTAAACCAAGGCGTAGCGAAGTCTGCCTCAACCCAAGCAGAAACGAATTCGGCAAATTCCCGAGTATGAGTAGTAAAGAACTGCGCACCGTGATCAAAGGTTGCATCGCCGATCCGGCGAGTGGCCATCCTGCCCCCAACACCACGACTCTTTTCGATCAACCTGACGGCATGATGCTGACGAAGAGAGGCTGCTGCAACTAGCCCCGAAATACCGGCACCCACTATCAGGACTTCCGCAGGCTCAGTCATTAACTATTCACTCCTAGCTACTCACTTCTACTTTATTTCACTCACTCGGCGGCGGTCACGCAATCGAACAGTGGCCAGACCGTGTGCCGGGATTATGAAGGCTCCTCTGGAGCCGTATCACTAGTAGTTGCCGGATCATGGCTCTGGGCAAGTACGCCGGGAACAACAATGTCTACTGTGGGCTGTTGATCAGCGCCTTGCCCGCTCAGACCCATCGAGTCGGCCATCTCGGCGATCTTTGGCTCGTCAGCGTCAATGTGGTACGGAACGTTCACCACCACTGTGTCCGGTCGGAACTTCAGTGCCAGCTTAAGAGCCAAAGCCGACTGGTTATGGAAGATCCCTTGGTACCAATGTGGCAGCACAAACTCGGCTATCACCACCGACAGGTAGTCATGGTTCCAACGCTGATCAAGCTCATCTAAGTAATCTTGGACAGTCCCTGTCAGGTCACGATACGGCGACTCAATAATCTCTAACGGGAACTGGATATGGTGTCGCTCCCACTCACTACGCATCTTGGCGGCCTGATCCTCATCGAGTGCCACCGTCACCGCAATGGCGTTCTTAGCGCCTACCGACCTTGCATAGCGGATGGCTGCGAGCGAGGACTGATTAACTCCACCGACAAGCACGACTACCCCGTGAGCCGGAACCGTCGCGGATTCGACATAGCCGGGTTCTACCCTAAGTTGCTTTGCAACCTTTGAGTAATGGCCCTTCACGGCACGAAAACCAAGAACGCAGATCGGAATCAGAATCACTGGGATCCAAGCCCCGATAGTGAACTTAGAGATGATGACCACCATCATCACGATAAAGGTCGCAATAGCACCAACAACGGAGAAGGCCACCGAAATTCGCCAGCTCTTTTCGCGGAGTCTCAGATGATGGCGAACCATGCCGCTCTGCGAAAGCGTGAATGAGGTGAAGACACCAACGGCATAGAGCGGAATCAACGCGCTTACTGTGCCGCCAAAGATGATGAGCAGTAACGAGGCTGCCCCAGCCAAAAACAGGATTCCATTAGAGAAAACTAAACGGTCACCGCGATTAGCAAACTGTCGAGGTAAGTACCCATCTTTACCAACGAGTGCTGCGAGCCGAGGAAAATCGGCATAGGCAGTATTTGCCGCCAAGATCAAGATCCCGGCAGTTGAAGCTTGTAAAATCCAATAAGGAACTCCAGTGCCACCAAACACCGTGCGGCCAATAATCGAGTTGACCGACTCTCCAGCTTCAGTGGGGGTTGGCCGAATCTTCTCGGCCAATACGGTGAGTCCAATAAACGACGCTCCCAGAATCGTGGCCATCCAAACCAAAGTGATTGCAGCATTTTTTGAGGATGGTTTTTTGAACGCTGGTATCCCGTTCGAGATTGCCTCTACACCTGACAGTGCCACCGCACCAGAACTAAAGGCCCGTGCAAAGAGAAACAGTGTGATTCCGCCCAAGCCAAACGGCAAAGCGGTGCCCGTTTCCTTAGAGAGCTCCTTTAACGCAGCTTTATCAGGTGGCAGTTGTGGCAGGGTTCCCCGGGTGATTTTGTAAAAGCCAAATCCGATCAGTGCTGCGAGCGCAAAGATGTACACATAGGTTGGAATTGCAAAGAGTCGGCCAGATTCCTTGACCCCTCGCAGGTTTGCCACCGTCAGAAGCGCAACGAACCCAAGACACATCCATACTTTGAATGGTTCGAGTGAGGGTACCGCCGAGTAAATAGCTTGAGTGCCGGCAGCCACCGATACGGCAACTGTAAGCACATAGTCCACCAGCAGTGATCCGCCGGCCACAAGCGATGGAACTTCACCTAGGTTTTCTCTAGAAACCACATAGGCTCCGCCGCCGTCGGGGTATGCGTGAATGGTTTGCCGGTAGCTGTTGGCAACGATAAACAGCAGTACCGCTACCAGAATTGCAATCGGGGTAAGAAACCCAAAGGTGTAGTTGGACTGAGCCAGATAGGCCATACCGCCCACGGGAACCAGCACCAAGAGGATTTCTTGAGTCGCGTAGGCAGTAGAAGAAATTGCGTCCGAGGAGAACACGGCAAGCCCGATTGACTTACCAATGCGCTGATGGTCGGCTTCTTCGGAAGACAGCGGTCTTCCGATCATGATTCTCTTCAGAACAGAGGCCATGTTATGAGTTCAGCTTTCCAATGTGAGGGAGTTACTTAGTTGCAACGGGCGAGAGTGAGGGGCGACTGGCCATCACTGGTGATCAACGGTCACTTTGGGCCTCGGTTGCAAGAACCGTATTCTAGGCAAAGAAAGATATGGAACTTCTTACCGCAGCTGACTCAGAGGTGCAACAACGCTCAGTCGCCGGCGCTGTCTTGCAACAAGGTGTGCAAGCCGGTGATCGCGTAGCTATGTCAACCTCGAGTACCGCCGCCATGTTGTCGGCAGTGCTCGGCTTGCTGCGTGTCGGGATTGTTCCCGTGGTGTTGAACTCGGCGCTGTTAGAGCAAGAGCGTGCCGAACTGCTCCTTAACGCCGATCCAGCGCTCACCATCAACGATTCGACTCTTCAGCGGCTTCTTGAAGGGCCCCAAGCCGAGCTGGCCCAGTTTCCGCTAGCGCGTCCCATGCATTACACCTCGGGAACCTCCGGTACTCCCAAGGGTGTGTGGTCAGCGGTCTTAAGCGAGAATGCAGCCCAGAGTCTTTTTAATGATGAGGCTGACCTGTGGGGGTTCAACTCTGATGACCTGCACCTACTGTGCTCACCCTTGCATCACTCTGCACCGATCCGATTTGCCGCAGGTACCCTGCTACGCGGCGGGAGTGTGCTCATCCCCAAAAAGTTTGATGCGCATCAAGTTGTTGAGGTGATTCAGGCTTACTCCCCCACAGCAGCTTTTATGGTGCCATCGCACTTGCAACGGCTACGCGGTATCGGCGCTCTGGGCGGTGAAGAAGGTGTTGACTTCTCTTGCTTTCGGCTTTTAGCTCACGCTGGCGAGCCCTGCCCGCCGCCGCTCAAGGTGCTAGCCATTCAGTCCTTCCCTAAAGACTCTGTCTGGGAGTTTTATGGCTCTACCGAAGGGCAGTTCACTGCATGCCCCTCTGCTGACTGGCAGGAGCGACCCGGGACCGTGGGTCAGGCTAGACCAGGCCGACAATTGAGCATTGACCCCGACGGCACCATCTGGTGTACCTCGCCGGCCTATGCAGAGTTCTCGTACTGGCGAGATGCCAAACGGACTGAGTTGGCTTGGCGACGGAACTTTCAGAGTCCTCACCAGCCCAACCAGCCCAGTCAGTCCTTAGTGCCCAGCCAGCACAGCGCCTTCTCGGTAGGGGACCTCGGCCATCTTGATGCAGACGGGTTTCTTTGGCTTAACGGAAGACGGGATGACCTAATCATTAGTGGCGGGGTAAACGTGTACCCCGCAGAGGTAGAGAGCGTGCTCGCACATACCCCCGGAGTGCTGCAGGTTGCGGTGTTCGGACTGAGTGACGAGCAATGGGGGCAGCGAGTCTGCGCCGCAGTTGTTGGAACCACCACCTCCCAGGCCATCCACAGCTACGCAAAATCGCAGATGGCTGCATACAAATGCCCGAAAGCCATCTACTTTCTTGATGCGTTACCCCATACCAGTACTGGCAAAATCCAGCGTAAAAAAATCGCCTCGCTACTTGGTCTTGAGTAAGCTGAGTTTGGGGTTGAGTCTCTGACTCGAAAGGTGCGGGCGGGGTGACAACTATCAAAGGTACTGAGTCCAAAACTCTTAACTCCAAGAGTATTTACTCCGAGCCAGCATCGGCCTTGTCGCCGCCGGGCAAAGGACCTGCTCGGAAGTTTGGCGGCGACTCGACCAAGCGCTGGCAGTGGCTCTCGATTTCTGCTGTGGCCGCTGTTTTCGCGTTTACATGGATTTCTTTTTGGCAGGCGGGTTACCAACTCTTCGGCGACACAGCAGTAGTTTCTGTCCGGGCCTTTGACGTGTTCGGGCCAGGAAGCCCGCTGCTCGGGATGCCCTCTGCCTTTAATTCTTGGTCAAACCTTGCAGATCCAGCACACCCCGGACCACTCGTATTCTGGGTCTTAGCTCCTACTGCCAGGCTCATAGGTGGCAGCAACGGGGCGCTTCTGGGCACCTTCATATTGGCCATGGCAGCAACGGTGTGGATTGTTCTGGCTTCGGTTCGTCGAGTTGGCAAGCTTGGTGCGCCCGCTGCCGCAGTCGCTGTGTTGGCAGCTGCAAGACTCGGAAGCTTTACCATCTTTGAGGCCATAAACCCTTCAATGGCCGTACTCCCAGCACTAGCTCTGTGCTTTGCTGTTTGGTCGGTACTTGATGGGGAGAATCCAACTTGGCCTTGGCTCATTGGTGCTGCTTCATTCACGATTCAGGCCGACCTTTCCTTCCTGCCAACTACGACCTGCTTGGTGGGCTTAGCCGCAGTAATCACCACTACTCGGTGGATCAAAGCCGGAGGCCGAAACCCGTTTCTGCTCAAGCAACCTCGCAGAATCATCCTATGGAGCCTGGGAGTACTTCTTGTTCTCTGGGCGTTACCACTAGGCGAAGCTCTTGCAAACAACGGGGGCAACCTGCTTGAAGGGTGGCGAGCATCTAGAGCAGACATCGCCGTTCGCGGCGCAAGTGCAGTGGTTAAGTCTCTGATTTTTCTGCTTCTGCCTGTGGTCCTGCTCTCACCTCTGATCCTTATATCTTGGTGCCGCAACCTGCCTTCAAGGCGACCCTTGGCTATTGCGGCACTTGTAGCGGCAATAGGTACTGCACTTGGGCAAGGCCTGATTCCCGCAGGGCAGGTCGCCTCACTTACTTGGGTTCCAGTTAGCGTTACCACGGTGTTTGCCATCTTCGCCGCTGGGGTGATCGCTGCAGATATCGTTGCGGGTACTGGCCCGCATCGAATGTTTCGATTGAGCTTTACGGTGTGGACCCTCTTGGCGGCAATGACTTTCACCACTGTGCAGTACCTGCCGCATCAAAACCCGTTCGGCTCTGAACTCTTTCCTGCAATAGAGACCCTGGCAGATGCCGCTGCAGCGCTGCCACCAGGGGATTACCGGCTGCAACCGCTCAGTGGCCCATCAGGAGTTGCCCTCAGCCTAGGAATTGTGGCAGAGACCAGCAAGAGCCCTGTCCGGCTAATGGTATCTGAGCCCTTAGCTCGTTACCTTGGGGCGAATCGTAAAGAGACGCTGCAAGAAAAAGGATCGCTGTACGTCACTCGTGGCAATGACAGCCCCCCCGTGCAAAACGCCAAGCTCATTACCCAGTGGTCGCCCCCAGAGTTCAACGCAAAACTGCGGGCAGCTACTGATTCAGAAGTGGCAAAGGCTGCAAGATCGCTGCCGCCGATCTGGAGTGATTCAAGCAGCGAGTTCTTCATAGGTTCGATTATTGCTGGCTACGGCCAGACTACTAGCACGCACTCCTCTGCCGGCCTAAGCACCGCCGAGTACCTCGACGACGACGCGGCTATCAGCGTTGGCCAAATAATGCTTTCTGGTACAGACAGTCCTTGGAGCCTCTCTGACGCGGCAATTAGCCACTTAGTAGCCGACGGGTTGCTGCAGCTTCCTGCAGGCCACAAGCACCTGCATGATCCGTTCACTTCTCGGCACGAAGCGCGCGTAGTCAGGATGTGGTTGGCCCCGCCGGTAAGGTGAACTTCTCAGTATTACGAGTTCTGCTCAGGCACATTGGTCACAGGCACATTGGTCACAGGCAGAGAGGGCAAGGAATGAACAGGGGAATGCGGCCGTGACTGAAGAAGCAATCGAGTCGAGCGAACAGCCTGCTCAGAATGAAGCTGCTCAGAATGAAGCTGCTCAGAATGAAGCTGCTCAGAATGAAGCTGCTCAGAATGAATCCCCGCGATTCATATCCAATGCTAACAAGCTTGGCTACTTTCCACCGCTCGACGGCCTGCGTGGAATCGGCATCATGCTAGTCATCCTTACTCACGCAGCCTTTAAGCCATTTGCATCATTTGCCTCTTCCGTAGACATGTTTTTTGTAGTGAGCGGCTTCCTCATCACCACGCTGCTGCTAGAAGAAGGGCGGCGATCAGGCAAGGTAGATACACGTCGCTTTTATTACCGACGAGCTCTGCGACTGCTACCGCTGCTGTATCTGGTGCTTTTTTTGACGCTACTTGCGGTGCTGGCAATCCACTTGATATTCGATGAAAAAGACCTCCTCAGCCGCACCATCAGTGACGTACTTGCCGGAGGCACCTACACCTATCACGTCATTCACCCAGTGCATGCAGAACTTGTAGGTGGCGGAGACGCACCCATCAGGCCATTTATCCAACTGTGGTCGCTGTCAGTCGAAGAGCACTTTTACTTGTTCGGCGTGCTTCTGATTCTGATGACTATTCGATTGAAGAAAACCAAGGTCCTTATCGCTGGGTTACTAGCGGCTTGGCTACTGATTGGCATTGCCCGATTCACTGGCCACGTCGGCCCCAACTTTGCCTGGTATCAGCGGCCCGATGCTCTGCTGATTGGAGTTGCCATTGCGTTTCTGAACGCCCATATGCCAAGCAGTTGGTCACCCCGTGTAGCTCGAATCATGGGTCACGTCACCACAGCGGCAGTTGTCATCATGGTTCTGGTCGTTCTATCGGGAACATACTTGTCGAAGCTGGTAGGGCTCTACGTTCCCTTCCTAGTGCCTTCGGGTGGATCGCTTCATGACGGCCTGTATTGGGGAGAATTTGGATTTACGATTGTTTCAGGTTGCGTCGCAATTCTGGTACTCACTCTGGTTCGTTGCAGAGACCACTGGCTCGTGCCCATTCTGTCCTTTAAACCATTCACCGAAATAGGAATCCGCAGCTACGCGCTCTACCTCATCCACGTTCCCCTTGGTGTGCTGCTGATCGAAACTGTCGGAAGAAAATCTCAGAGCGTAGCGCTGCTGCTCTACTTGCCGCTACTCGCCTTGAGTACAGAGGTTGCTCACCGCTGGGTAGAAAAACCTGCCATGAAGCTTAAGACACGCCTTTCTACCCCGGGTGTCTCTGGCACCGCTGAGCGCGACTCGACAACGCCGGCAGACTAGGGCTGACTTCAAGCTAGGGCTGCGGGCAAGTTCTTTCTCCTACCCTGCGAGACATGCCGTTAGCAAAGTCCACTAATGGCCCCGATCCCGGCACCACGTCCATGTCCTCAATCACACAACTGCGATTGATCGGGTAAACCTTCCAGCCGTTTCGCTCGATTGCTGCGTCAACTTTGGCGTTGGGTATCAAGTAAATCACTAACCAGACTTCTCCATCAACCTGCGGAATCTCTATTACCTGAGCATCCTGCGGCAACGCGTTCAAGTCTGCACTGGGATACAAAAACGTCAGCTCAGACAATCGATACGAGTCCCGGCTAGCTTCAACCTCGGTAGACCCGGGTTGGGCCAGAACTAGGTTTGCTCCCAAATCAATCAGGTGCTGTACCCGGGCCATACGCACATGGCCAGGGTAATACGGATCGATTGCATAACCAGTCCGGGCCGTTACGGGATCAGTCAACCCCAGCATGTCAATCGTGGGTAAGTCTGCAAAGTACGGCAAGACACCAAGTGGTGCCACGGCCAACACAGGTTGACCTGCAAGTTCTGGCCCCCCCGGGAACTGCTTGGCCAAAAACTCACCCTTGCCCTTCCAAGAAGTAGCCGAGTTGTTCGGCCAATGGCTGAGCTCTGTAAAGGTCAAAACCGGATACGGAATGATGGTGGGCATTACCCGGTGGATCCCCGAGAAGAATAACAACACCGCAATAAGTAGAACTTCCCTAGGTGGGCTGCGGTACTCGTCGATCAGATAAGCAGCCACCATTGCCATCACCGGTAGCACGGGCACCATAAACCGGTACTCCATAAAGTCGCCGCCCACAGCGCAAATGTAGAGAAACCAAATAGGGATCACAACCATCACCTGGGCAATACCAGGAACCCCAAAGAGTTCTTTGCGCTGCCTGCGGAAACGACCAATCAACAAAAATGCTGCATACGATGCAAAGAACGCCAAGATATAAAACACGCCATACAGCGGTGGCACAAGAGGGTTGGCAGCAGACTTTGCAAAGAAAGTGTTCGGCAACAAGTTGCCATAATAAGAAAGCTTCCAGATAAACCAAGGCAGCACCAACGCCGCAGCGGGTAGGCCAATCTGCGCAGCCGAAACACTCAGGCTACGAACTCTGCTTTTTCTCTCAGCATCATCTCGACGCCATTGCGCAACTAGATACGCCAAGATCCAGACCGTGACGAGCACCACAGAATCCATGCGGGTCAGCAGGGCAAGGCCTGCACAAAGCCCAGCCCCCACGCGGCGAGCCGTTAGCTGAGCGGGTAGTTCAGTTGTTACTGGCAGCAATAAAGCCGCAACAGATATAACAAGCAATGTTTGCTGCATAGTTTCTAGGCCGCCGGTGGCATAGGTCAAGAAGGTCATGTTGGCCAACAGTGTGAGCGCAACAAGAAACCCAAATGCCTGGCTGCCAAACAACCGGCGTGCAAACCGCAGCGTGACCGCAACTGTGGCCACCATGAGCGTAATACCAACAAGCTGACTAAATATCGGAGAAGACCATCCCAGCTTCTCTGGGATGTAATGCATCAGAGTCCACAAAAAGTTTGTGTATCCCTCAATTCGCTCACCAGGGTTAAACACCAAGCCATTTCCGCGAGCAAGGTTGCGTGCGTAGCGATAGGTGATGAACGCATCATCTTGCACAAAGCGCACAATCCAAGCTGCAATCGCAGCCAAGAGATACAAGCCAATCTCGGCCTGTTTCCAGTGCCCATCAAGACGACGATCTAGAACATTCGAGACTCGCTTTACCCCAACAGTCACTACGTCATGTTACTGCTCTAAGCGGCAAACTCCGTCGGCACGTGCAGCAGCCGCACTCGCAGCAGCAACCGAACTAGCAACCATCGGGTCAAAAACAGAGGGAATGATGTGAGTAGGTGAAAGCATTTCTGCGCTCACTGCGTCGGCAATAGCTCCGGCCGCAGCCAGCTTCATGTTCTCTGTGATTTTTCGAGCGCCGGCATCAAGTGCCCCACGAAATATTCCAGGAAAGGCCAGGACGTTATTGATCTGATTCGGAAAGTCGGATCGACCAGTGGCAATCACTGCAGCAACATCTTGTATGAGCTCTGGTCGAATCTCTGGATCGGGGTTCGCCATAGCAAACACGATTGGATTCTTCGCCATAGAAATCACGTCGTCACGGGTAATCAGGTCTGGCCCCGACAACCCAATAAACACATCAGTCCCGGGCATCACACTTGATATTGTTCCCGAGAGGCCCTCTAGGTTTGTGTTCTCAGCAAACCACTGCTTGGACTTGTTGAGACCTTGGCGACCGGTATGCACAGCCCCTTGGCGGTCACAGCCAATCACGTTGCCAACTCCGGCGTTCAACAGAATTTTTGATACGGCAACACCAGCAGCGCCTACACCCGCAACCACTACTGATACCTGCGACATATCTTTGCCAACAATCTTTAGAGCATTCTCTAAAGCGGCAAGCGCAACGATTGCAGTTCCGTGCTGATCATCATGGAACACGGGAATATCCATCAACTCAACGAGGCGCTCTTCAATCTCAAATGCCCCCGGAGCGGCAATGTCTTCCAAGTTGATGCCGCCAAAGGTTGGCCCCAAGCGAAGCACAGTTTCAACAATCTCGTCTGGGTCGGTGGTTGCTAAACAAATTGGGAATGCATCCACGCCTGCAAAATGCTTGAACAGCAACGCCTTGCCTTCCATGACTGGCATAGCCGCCGCTGGCCCGATATCTCCGAGTCCCAGCACAGCGGTGCCATCAGAAACAATGGCAACTGTGTTGCGTTTGATTGTGTAGCGATGCGCCATCTCTGGATTCTTCGCAATTTCAAGGCACACGCGAGCCACGCCTGGTGTGTAAGCCATCGACAAATCTTCGATATCTCGCACAGGGGCTAACCCCAGCACCTCGATTTTGCCGCCCTCATGCATGTGAAAGGTGCGATCTTCGAACTCAAGGATTTCAATTCCCTCAATGCCCTCCACTGCGGTGCGAACCTGTTCTTGATGCGCTTCGCTTCGACAGTTCACCACAATGTCTTCATCAAGGGTTGCGGTCTTGACTTCAAACCCTCGCAAACCAGAAATGTTACCGCCTACATCGCCAATAGCTACAGCGAGACGTCCCAGCATGCCTGGCTCATTCACCATGCGAACTCGGATGCGGACAGAAAATGCGGGAGTGGGGGTATCGGCCATAACGGCTCCTAACCTAATACCCGCGCGCCCAACTCATGAAGTACTGGCGGGATTATGGGGCGGGGTCCCACTCAGTCAAATCATATTTTGGAAAATCTCCGATAAAGAAGAACTCATGTAGGCCGTACCCAACCGCACCGGTGGCAACACCACCAACCTGCTCAAATCTGCCGATCTGATCTACTAGACCGAATAAGCGCTCCGGGTCTCGTTCGTAATCAACTTGTTGCCCCTCGACTACCAATTTGCCTTGATACATACCGTGACGCCAGTCGGCCTCTAAGCCATAACCAGTTCCTAGCATCACCCAGCAATCAAGTAACGGTGCCACCTCAATCTGAAAGTGGCCGCCGGGAGCATGGGGAAAGCTGAGCGTTGAAGAGCCAATATGCCGAGTGCCCGGAATGAGCACGGCTGCGTGTTCTGGTCGGCCAAGGTGTTCTGGCGAACGGTCTGGATCGGCCCATATCCGAGTTGCCTCTTCAAGCACTCGAGTGCCGTCGGCATGCTCGTTGACCATGTACAAAATTGAGTGATCATCGAACTGCATGGGCACGTAGTTCCAAAACCCCTCCATCGGCCCTTCTGTGCGAATTCCCGCCGGCTCTTCTTCACCCACTGGCCGCACTCCCCAACTGCGGTCGCGAGTTCCCCACCATGAGTCAGGAGTCACTTCAAAGGTGTGCTCACCGCTAGTGATTGTTCCCGACCAGCGCCCGGTCTGGGCTAGCCGGCTGGTATCAAACACCACCCGGCCGTGTTTGCGCACAAACTGCCGTGGTTCTTCATAGGCAGGCATGGCCCCAACCCAAGTCAAGTCGAACGACACGTCAAACTCGTTGGGCTCACAGATGATACGAAGTTCTTCAAGCGGCCTAATGACCTCTACCCGCAGCGGGCCCACTTTGTTTTCCATGCGGTCACCAAGCTCACGCGAGGCACGCACCACACGGTGCTCAGTTCCCGTCACCACCACCGCAAATGAATCCTGAACCCCAAGGTTGGGGTACTGACCCAAACCAAAAATCAAAAACGCTTTACCGTCATTTGAGTGGCAGTTGAAGTAATAGCGGTCATAAAAATTGCGATCGCTTGTGGCCGAATGCCGAATGGTTTCAGCCACCTGATGCACCGGGTAGTCATCCCAAGATGAGAGCGATCCGTGTGCCCGAGGAGCAACAAACTCAGTGGGGGGGTTGGCAGAACTTGAACTGTTGGGGGTAGTCATGAGGGGGGAAATCCTTTACTCAGAAAATTGAAGGGCTAGTCGGTGAAATGGACGACGCCATGACCGGCAACTACTTGGCCAATGCTGCAGGCCCGGTGACCACTTGTGCGTAACGCGTCTATTGCCTTATTAGCTACTTGCGGCGGTACAACAACCACCATACCGATACCAAGATTAAAGACCTTGCGCATCTCGTCATCCGAGACCGAACCAATCTGTTGCATCTCGGTAAAGATTCTCGGCCACTGCCAAGAACTGGGGTCGACCTCTGCGTCACACTGAGAACCAAGCACCCGATTTAGATTTCCTGGAATACCACCGCCAGTGATATGGGCCACGGCATGAACCTCTACATGGTCAAGCAGTGACCTAATCGCAGGCGCGTAGATCACAGAGGGAACCAATAGTTCATCTCCGACTGTTGGTGCGTGCAGTCCATCCCATGCCGGATCCGTCACAGTCCGACCTGCAATCTCAAACATCAGACGTCTTGCAAGTGAGTACCCGTTCGATCGAATCCCCGGAGAGGGCAAACCAATCAACACATCACCAGGCTTCACGAGCTGGCCAGTCAGCATCCGCTCACGCTCAACCACACCAACAGCAAACCCCACTAGATCAAACTCACCCGGCTCCATAGAGCCGGGGTGCTCGGCCATCTCGCCGCCAATCAAGGCACATCCTGCCTGACGGCAACCATCGGCCACTCCAGCCACAAGTTGTTTGATATGGCTTGGATCAAGGTGACCAACAGAGATGTAATCCAAGAAAAACAGCGGCTCTGCCCCTTGGCAAACCAAGTCATCAACACACATAGCAACTAGATCAACACCAATAGAATCGAAGCGACCAACGGCGCGTGCTACCAAAGCTTTAGTTCCCACACCATCAGTTGAAGACACCAAAATAGGGTCTTTGTACTTCTTGGGATCAAAGCGGAACAAGCCACCGAACCCGCCAATATCGCCAATCACCTCGGGTCTAAAAGTCGAGCGCACGTCGGCTTTGATTGCATCAACTGCGGCTTCGCCGGCACCAATAGAAACCCCTGCGGCCTCATAGGTTTCACCCATCAATGTCTTGGTCTCCTTGTTCTGGTTCTGCCACAGGTTCGCTGTTTGCCTGAGCGCTTAGCAAAGCTGCTTCTTCAGCTGGGAGCAGCCCCGCTCCCGCATCCAACAAGGTCAGTGGTGCTTGCTCCACTCGCACAGGCGTAATTTGAACGCTCTGTTCAGACTGAGAAGAAGAACTCTCCTCAGAGATTGCTACTGGGTACTCGCCAGTCAAACATGCTGTACAGAACCCAGCGCCCGGAGCGCCAACAGCATCGATGAGTGCATCCAAAGTTAGGAACGACAGCGTGTCTACACCGAGGTAAGTACGGATCTCTTCAACATCCATATTGGCCGCAAGTAGCTCAGAGCGAGAGCCCGTATCCATGCCATAAAAGCAGGGCCACCGATAGGGCGGTGATGAAATCCGCATATGCACTTCGGCTGCACCAGCCTCTCGAAGCATGGCCACCATTGCTCGTGTGGTAGTGCCACGCACGATGGAATCATCAACCACTACTAGCCGCTGACCGGCAATATTTTCTTTGAGTGGGTTGAGCTTCATGCGAACTCCAAGAGCACGCATTTCTTGGCTTGGCGCAATAAAGGTACGACCGATATAGCGATTCTTCACCAGCCCATGGCCATAGGGCGTCCCAGAAAAACGAGCAAACCCTTCAGCTGCTGGAATCCCCGACTCGGGAACCCCCATCACCATGTCGGCCTCTATCGGCGCCTGTGCAGCAAGCTGTTCACCCATCCTGACCCGAGCCTGATGAACATTCTTTCCGTATAGCTGGGAATCGGGACGGGCAAAATACACAAACTCAAATAAGCAGAGCCTGGGCTCAACGCGTTCGTCATCAAACGGCCGCACCGAGCGCACACCTTCTGAATCAATGATCACCATTTCGCCGGGGTCGAGTTCTCTCACAAAGTGAGCACCCACCACATCAAGGGCCGGTGTCTCAGAGGCAAGCACCCAACCAGAATCCAACTTGCCTAAACAAAGTGGGCGAAAGCCATGCGGGTCTCGCACACCAATCACATGGTGACGATCAAGTAAAACCAAAGAAAATGCGCCCTTAAACATCGGTAGCACTTTGACGAGCGCATGTTCAAGGGTGTCGGGGTCTTCTTCAGTACCAATTCGCTCACACTCCAGAGCAATCAGTTCTGCCATGGCATCGGTATCGCTGCCGACCGTGCCCGGCAGCATGCCCGCCTGATCGGCCAAATCCGAGGTGTTCACCAAGTTGCCGTTATGGCCAAGAGCAAACTGTGTATGCGCAACATCTCGGTAGATCGGCTGCGAGTTCTTCCACATACTCGACCCCGTGGTGGAGTAGCGGGTGTGGCCAATCGCCAAGCTGCCATCGAGTGCAGCAAGGGTTCGATCATCGAACACATTCGAGACCAAGCCCATGTCTTTTACTACCGTCAGATGGTCGCCATCCGAGGTTGCAATCCCTGCAGATTCCTGGCCACGGTGCTGAAGCGCATAGATGCCCAGGTAGGCCAAGTGGGCCACTGGGCTTCCGGGCGAGAACACACCGAACACGCCACAGGCCTCGCCGGGCTTCTCATCGAGTTCTTCGCCCTCAGCCACGCCAAGATCATGGTTCACACTGACATGTTCTCACATTGCCGGGGCTCACTCCGAACGCAGCTGGGTTGTGTCAAAAACCCAAGGCTGAGCAGGGATGTCCTGAACCGAAAAGCTGAGTAAAAGCTCTGCTGCTGTGGTCCGGCTTGCTCCTGCAGGACTTCCAAGAGAGCCTGCTAACCAGCCGAGCACCTGTTGGGGCGAATACCCAAGGACCATAAGTTCGTTCAGACCAACTGCGCCATGGCGTTTCGATAGCCGCTCACCGTCGGGGCCAACCACAAGCGGCACATGTAAGTAGCTCGGGCTGTTGTAACCAAGAAGTTCTTGAAGCAGCAACTGCCGCGGAGTTGTCTCAACAAGGTCATCGCCACGAACCACCTGATCAATCCCCGCAGCAGCATCATCTACAACTACAGCCAAGTTATAGGCCGCAACACCGTCTGCTCTGCGCAGCACAAAATCATCTGTAGCAAGCCGGGCTGCACTCACTGCTGACCCCCTTAGCCTGAGCGCTGGGCGACGGCCGGCTTGTTGGTGCTTGGTTATCTGAGCTTGAGTCAGCTCGGAGCAGGTCCGCGGGTAGCGACCCTCAGCTGCAGCCCCATGCGGCGCCGCTGCGGCCTCTCTCACTTCTCGGCGGGAGCAGTAACACTCATAAGTCAGCCCAAGTTGCTGGAGCTCTTTGATTGCATCTGCATACAACCCTGTGTGCTCTGACTGGCGAGTCACCCTGCCGTCAAAAGTTAAGCCCAAGAGCAACAAGTCAGATAGCTGTTCGGCCTGTGCGACCGGTGCAGCGCCAGTGGTCAGATCTTCGAAGCGTAAGAAGAACTCTGCGCCGTTTTGTCGAGCCACAGCCCAAGCCACACAAGCCGTTCGCAGGTTGCCAATATGCAAACTGCCCGAAGGGCTGGGCGCAAAGCGTCCGGCCAGCATCGGAGTTAGCCCTGAACGTTTCCTGAACCGAGCGCTTTCGGAAGGTGATCACGCCACTGATCGGTTACGTCATTGAGCCCTAGATCGAACTGCCCTTTCACACTCATACGATCACCGCCAGCAACCCCTATCCGGGAATGTTCAATGCCACGCTCCTCGAGAAGATCGAGTACCTCGCGCAGCTTTTCGGGGTCGATGCACAACACGGCTCGACCTGCAGATTCGGCAAAAAGGTCTGAGTGATCAGCTAAGCGAGCAGCAGTGAACCCAACCCCTGAACGAACGGCCATCTCCGCAAGCGCAACTGCAGTGCCACCCGAAGACACATCGTGTGCTCCTTGAACAAGTCCCGCAATAACTAAGTCGCGTACTGCATTGGCTACGCTCTGAACTGCTGCCAGATCTACTTCGGGCAGCCGGCCTTTGCCTCGGTGGCCATTGAGCGCAGCCCAAGCAGACCCAGAGAGTTCAGCCTGAGTCTGACCAAGCAGCAGCAGCCGTCCACCACCTACTAGGCGAACCCCTGGCGGCGGGGAGTCGAGCACGTCCACTACGCCAAGTAGGCCAATTACCGCCGTAGGGTCGATGTCAGTACCCCGGCTTTCGTTATAGAGGCTTACGTTGCCACCTACACACGGAACCCCAAAAGCCACTAGTGCCTCTGATAACCCGTCAATTGATTCAGACAGCTGCCACATCACCTCGGGGTGCTCGGGGTTACCAAAGTTGAGGCAGTTGACCAGAGCTAGTGGCCGTGCGCCCACAACGGCCAGGTTCATGACCGACTCAGCCACCGTCATGACGCCGCAGCGGTAGGGGTCAACTGCACCCCATAGGTGGTTTCCGTCTGTGGTCAACGCCAGGCCTCGGCCAGTATCAAGCCCAGTTGATGGGTGCTTCAAACGCAGAACTGCGGCATCTCCACCGGGGCCCTCAACCGTGTTGAGGAAGAGCATGTGGTCATACTGACTTGAGACCCAAGAGGTATCTGACATCATCGCAATCAGGTCGGCGCCCGGGTCAGATGGGGCAGGCAGAGAGTTGGCCGAGTCGGCCTGTAGTTCTTCGCGGTTAGCTGGAGCAGCACATGGCCGGTTATATAGCGGTGCATCCTGCTCAAGGGCTTTGGCTGGCACATCAGCGAGTACCTGCCCGCCCTCATGGTCGAGCACGCGAAGTTGACCGGTATCTGTCACCTTTCCAATCACATTGGCCCGAATCTCCCAGCGCGCGGCAATGGCGAGCACTGCTGCAAGATTTGCTGGCTCAACGATTGCAAGCATCCGTTCTTGGGACTCAGAGATCATTACCTCGAATGGCTCCATCCCTGGCTCGCGCTGAGGGATCGGGGCAATCATCACGTCCATTCCTGCGCCGCCTTTGGCTGCAGTCTCGGCTGTGGCGCAAGTAATGCCGGCACCACCCAAGTCCTGCACGCCTGCGGCCAAGTTTGAGTCCAAAAGTTCTAGGCAGGCCTCAATCAGACGCTTCTCTTCGAATGGGTCGCCCACTTGCACGCTGGGGCGTTTATCTGCATCCGAGGCCTCGTCCGAGAATCCGGCCGAAGCCAACACCGAAACTCCGCCGATGCCGTCTCTGCCGGTAGTTGAACCAAGCAGCACAGCAAGGTTGCCCACTCCTTCTGCGCGACCAAGCACTAAACGCTCCACCGGTAACACGCCCAAACACAAAACGTTTACCAGCGGGTTACCTGCATAACACTCATCAAAAACTGTCTCGCCGCCAACTGTGGGTACGCCCACAGAGTTGCCATACCCAGAGATACCAGAGACAACGCCCTCTGCTATCCAACGCGACCTCGGGTCATCAAGGGGGCCAAATCGCAGCGGATCCATGAGTGCAATCGGCCGAGCACCCATAGAGAAAATATCTCGCAGAATGCCTCCCGCCCCGGTTGCAGCACCCTGATAGGGCTCAATTGCAGAGGGGTGGTTATGGCTCTCAATGCGAATCGCAGCGCCGATGCCATCTCCTACGTCAACCACGCCAGCACCCTCACCGGGTCCAACTAACACCCAGGGGGCTTCGGTCGGAAAGCGCTTCAGGTGAATGCGGGAGCTCTTATAGGAGCAATGCTCAGACCACATCACTGAAAACATCGCTAATTCAAGATGGTTCGGGTCACGATCCAAGATGGAACAGATTCGCTCATATTCTTCGTCGGTTAACCCCAACTCGCGATGCAGCGATGCTTCAAGTCCTTGCTCAGCCATAGCCAAAGAATATCGCAGCGGTGCTCAGTGCCACGACCCCACAGCAGTTTGAAATACCGGGGAACTTCAACTCAAATAGAGATATGACAAAACGGGGCCCTAAATCACTCTCACCAGAACATAAGGCTGCAATGGCAGAAGGGAGAACCGAGAGCAGACTTATTAAGAGTTATCTTGAGGCCCTTCGACAATCGAAGCCAACAGCAGGAAGACCAAGAACTTCAGAGTCAGTAAATAATCGACTCAACAAAATCAATCAGCTTCTTGAGTCCCGACTTGACCCGCTCAAGCGACTGAGCCTGCTACAAGAGCGACTGGACTTAAACCAAGAACTCAAAGACAAAGAGGCGAGTTCATCAAATAAGGTGACCGAACTTGAGGCCGATTTCATTGCGGTAGCAATGGCCTACGGCCAACGAAAAGGCATCTCCTACGCCGCATGGCGCGAGTTTGGTGTGTCTGCAGCAGTGCTCAAAGCTGCCGGAATCTCTCGAGCGGCTGCCTAGCTTAAGCAAGCCACGGCCAGCCCCAGACCAGCTAATTCTAGCTCAGGCCAGCAGAATCCAGTAGAGATCGCATCAGGCCAACCCCATCGGTTGAGCCTAAAAGGTCATGACAGGCCCGCTCCGGGTGAGGCATCAGGCCCACTACGTTGCGGCCCTGATTGCAGATGCCCGCAATATCATCAACTGAACCGTTGGGGTTTGTCACGTAGCGAAAGAGCACGCGATCCTCGGCCTGCAGTTCGGCCAATGTTTCGGCTGAACAGGTGTAATTGCCCTCGAAGTGATTGATTGGAATCGACAGAACATCACCAGTTGTTACTGCAGAAGTAAGCACTGAGTTCGAACTCTCAACTCGCAGATCAGTAAACCCGCAACGAAACTTCAGCCCTGCATTCTTCTGCAATGCGCCAGGCAAAAGATGCGCCTCGGTCAAGACCTGAAACCCATTGCAGATACCAACTACTGGCCCACCGGAAGCAGCAAACCCAGACACTGCTGTCATGACCGCAGAGAACCGGGCAATAGCGCCTGGTCGCAAATAGTCACCGTGAGCAAACCCACCGGCAATCACTACTGCATCTGCGTTACCTAAGCTGGGTTCATCATGAAACACAATCTCTGCCTGAGCACCTAGTTGCTGCACTACCTCAACTACGTCGAACTCACAATTGGTACCCGGAAACCGAATCACTGCAATGTTTGTAGGCATCCTTAGTTCGCAGTAGTAGCGGCAGCCGTCAGAGAAATCTCTGAATCTTCAATCACAGGGTTCGTTAAAAATCGATGACACAAGTCGGTGACAAGCGCATGGGCTGCTGGCTCGTCTTGGGCTTGCACCGTAAACCGAATGCTCTTACCAACAGAAACCCCATCTACTCCCTCAAACCCAAGGGCCGGAAGAGCTCGCTCAATTGTTGCCCCTTGGGGGTCGGCAATTCCTGCTCGCAGACGAACTTCAACTACTACCTCAAAGACCATGTGCTGATTCTCTCACACTGCAGGAATTAGCCCGGTCACGCCGGGCCAGTCATCAAGGCGTAGCCCACAAATACGTTCGTAAGCTTGCCGGTACCTATGCGCAGTGGCCTGCACAACCTCCTCTGGAAGGCTGGGCGGGGGCGGAGTTTTGTTCCAAGACAGCGTCTCAAGAAAATCTCGAACCGGTTGCTTGTCAAAGCCCTGCGGCGTTGCACCTGGCACCCAGTCTTCATGCAACCAGAACCTGGAAGAGTCAGGGGTGAGCACTTCATCGCCCACAACAAGCTGCTTGTTGCCATCGCCGTCGTCAATCAAGCCCAGCTCAAACTTGGTATCGGCAAGAATAAACCCTGCTGCAGAGGCTTTGGCCGCCGCAGCCGAATACATCTGCAAACTCACGCTTCGGGCCTGTTCGGCTAAGTCGCCGCCTACAAGTTGTACTGCAGCATCAAAGCTGATGTTTTCATCGTGATCACCAACTGAAGCCTTGGTAGATGGGGTAAACATCGGAGCGCTAAGTTGATCAGCCTCGAGCAGTCCACTGGGTACTGCCATTGAGTGGATTGTTCCGTACTTGCTGTATTCCTTCCACGCAGAACCAGCAACAAAACCTCGAACGATGCACTCTATGGGTAGCATCTCTGCGCGTGTGCATAACATGATTCTGCCGGCGAGTTCGGGTAATTGTGCCGAAGCCGGGAGTGACTCCAGCGAGGTAGAAATCAAATGGTTGCCAATTATCCCGCTGAGCTCCGAGAACCAATACGCAGACATTGCAGTCAGTACGCGGCCCTTATTTGGCACGGCCTCATTCATCACCACATCAAATGCCGAGAGGCGGTCAGAGGCCACCATCAGTAAGCGACCTTGGCCGGCATCAAACAAATCACGAACTTTGCCGCTATGAACATGAGCCAAGCCAAGATCAGGAACTACCGACAAGCTGCTCACAGAATCTCCTCGCCCTGGTACTTCGCTGCCTCCGGGTACTTGGCAGCTAGCTGCTCAACAGCGAGCACAAATTCAGCAGTCTGCGGAACCGCACTGCCTACAAACTCAAGTGGCGCACTCAGAGCAGACTCCAGTTGTTCAAGGTCAAGCCCCAGACGAGGGTCTGCCGCTAGGCGTTGCACTAGGTCATTACCCTCGCTCCCTTGCTCGCGCATCTCTAGCGCCACTGCCACTGCAGACTCCTTGATTGCCTCATGGGCAACCTCTCTGCCAACCCCCGCGCGCACCGAGGCCATCAGCACCTTTGTTGTGGCCAAGAACGGAAGGTACCGCTGTAGTTCGCGTTCGATTACAGCCGGGTAGGCTCCAAAACCGCTCAGCACCTCAAGGAGCGTCTGAAACGCACCGTCGGTTGCAAAGAATGCATCGGGCAGCAACACGCGCCGCACCACCGAACAAGAAACGTCACCCTCGTTCCACTGCTCTCCAGCTAGCCCGGCAGCCATGGTGAGATGCCCATTTAAAATAATGCGAAAGCCGTTGATGCGTTCACAGCTGCGAGCGTTCATTTTGTGCGGCATGGCAGAAGACCCCACTTGGCCGGGCCTAAACCCCTCGGTCACAAGCTCATTGCCAGCCATCAACCGCAGGGTCACGGCTAGTGAAGATGGCCCAGCCACTAGTTGCACCAGAGCAGACACCACTTCTAGGTCGAGCGAGCGAGGGTAAATCTGGCCCACATTGCGCAGCGTTTTGTCAAAGCCCAGGTGGGTTGCAAAGGCTTCTTCAAGCTCTTGCATACGACTGTTATCGCCCTCAAGCAGGTCAAGCTGATCTTGCTGAGTTCCCACTGGCCCTTTTAGGCCTCGTAGCGGATAGTTAGCCAACAAATCCTCTAGGCGCCGCACTGCAATCAGCAGTTCCTCGCCGGCGTTCGCAAACCGCTTGCCCAGAGTGGTGGCCTGCGCAGCCACGTTATGACTGCGGCCCACAATGACCGTGTGATCAAACTCGCTTGCGAGTGTGGCCAAGCGCATCAACGCCGCCACGCTTTGAGTCAAGAGAATTTGTAGACCGAGGCGCACCTGAAGCTGCTCCACGTTTTCGGTCAGATCGCGTGAGGTCATTCCTTTGTGCGCATGCTCGTACCCGGCAAGTTCTGAGAACTCCTCAAGACGGGCCTTAACATCGTGGCGGGTGATGCGCTCACGGGCATTGATGGAGTCAAGGTCGACCTGAGCAATCACAGATTCGTAGGCCGCAATTGCCTGATCGGGAACCGCAATTCCTAGGCTCTGCTGCGCTTTCATAACAGCCACCCAGAGTTGCCGTTCAAGCATCACCTTATGTTTGGCTGAGAATAGCTCGCCCATCTCTGCAGAGGCATAACGGGTAGCAAGGATGTTTGGAACGTCTGTCACGTTCATATTCTCGCCCACGGTGACACCTCAGACCACCTCAATCACAGAGTTCCTCAAGCTTTTACAAAATCTGGTCGATAAAACTCGCGTGTCTTACTCCTGTGTAAAACATCCAATGACTGCCGGAGACAACATCTGCGGGCGTTGCGCCAACCAACACTGCTCTGACTGCGTGGTGTTTCCCTACGGGGCATCTGGCACTGCAATTTGCATTGCTTGTGCCTTGGAACTCGGCGGCGTACAGCGCCAACACGGCGGGCCAAAAATCTCTCGCCAGGCGTTAAGAAAGCGCATGGCGGCTCACCAGGTCGAACAGGCCGAACAGGCAGTCGCAAGTAGCAGCGCAGAGCTCACACCTTCAGACCTTTTTCTGTGGCTTGACGATGCACATGAGGCCACTGATCTGCCCGGCGGCTGGAAGCAGAGCTATCTGCCCTGAGCTATCGATCTGCTGCAATCTTTCTCCAGAGCGCCGAGGGAAGATTGGTGAAAAGTGCAAACAGTGGGCCAAGTTTGGATGGTATCCAGACCACTTCTTTGGATCGAGTGCGACCAAGGGCCCGGGCCGCTTGAACTGCCACTTGCTCGGGGTTTGAAGCAAACGGGGCTGGGTCAAGCCCGACTGTCATTCTTGATCTCACAAAGCCAGGACGCAGCACAATCACTCGCACCGGTGTACCTACTAGGGCATCACCTAAACCGCGGGCAAAGGAATCAAGCCCGGCTTTGGTAGACCCATACACAAAATTAGATTTTCTTGGTCGCGCAGCAGCAACAGATGACAGCACTAGCAGCGCGGCTGGCTTGTCCTGAGTAACCAAAAACTCTGCTGCTACAGACAGCGCCACTGCAGGTCCGGCAAAGTTTGTTTGCACCATGAGGTCAATTGACTCCTCAGCCATACCCCGGCCGGCGTGATGCCCCAACATGCCAACGGCACAAATGACCAAATCTATAAAGCCCAAAATCTGTGCAGCTTCAGAAACCACTTGTGCGCTTCCAGACGGCTCAGTTGCGTCCCAATGAGTTGTTGTGAGTTCAACCCCAGGGATTAATGAGTCAACAACACCAACAAGTTCTTGCGGGGTACGCACTGTTAACACGGCTCGTTCTAAACCCTGCTTGCGCAACTCGGTCAGCACAGCTTGGGCAATCTCGCTACTGCCCCCCAGCACTAATGCTGTCTTAATCATTCTGGATTGGGGCGATTTTGTAACTCGATATCTTGAGCCACCGCAAACTGTTCAAGCTGTTGTTGGTGTTCACCCAAAGCTTGCGCCAAGCCCTGATCAGACAGGGCCAAGATTCGCAGAGCAAACAAGCCAGCGTTTCTGGCACCACCGATGGCCATCGTGGCAACAGGCACTCCGCTCGGCATCTGCACAATCGAATGAAGCGAATCGACTCCACCAAGGTGTTTGGTAGGAACGGGCACACCAATCACTGGCAGGGTAGTGAGCGAGGCCACCATGCCCGGAAGGTGTGCAGCGCCACCAGCGCCCGCAATGATGACCCGCAGCCCCCGGCTCTGCGCGGAACTCGCGTACTCGACCATCTTTTTGGGGCTTCGATGTGCCGAGATCACTCGGAGTTCATGGCCCACGCCAAACTCGGTGAGTACCGCCGCGGCGGCACTCATGATCTCTGCGTCAGAGGAACTCCCCATGATGATTCCCACTAGCTGTTCGCTGTTCGTCATCTTTTGATTCTCCAGTTCAATTCTCAGAGCGAGGTTGCCCCAGGGACAATCCCCGAAGACAATGCTGCCGCAGCAAGAGCGGCAGATGTTCGACAGTGGGCAAGATCCTGGCCAACAACTGTCACGTGCCCGATCTTTCTACCTTGGCGAGAAGTCTTTCCATATAGATGCACATTTGCTTCGGGTACCTCGTGAAGGGCAATCCCTTGGTGCTGTCGGGGGTCTTTGTTTGCAAAGCCCACCACGTTTGCCATCACCGCTGCGGGGTACAGCAAGTGAGTTGGCCCCAACGGCCAATCCAAAATTGCACGCAAGTGCTGTGAAAATTGAGAGGTTGCGCAGGCCTCTATCGTTATATGGCCCGAGTTATGGACCCGCGGAGCAATCTCATTGATCAGCAATTCCTCAGCCGAGATAAAAAGCTCTACGGCAAACACGCCAACTGCATCGAGCAGTTCGGCGACCTGCCTGCCGATTTGCTCTGCTTGCTCAACCAGTTCGGGGCTGAGTGAGGCTGGTAAGAGCACCTCATTACACATGCCATCTACTTGTACGGTCTCTAGAACCGGCCACACCGCTACTTGCCCAGAGGGGTTTCTTGCCACCAAAACTGCAACCTCACCCTGCAGCGCAAGCTTTGGCTCAAGCACTAGGGGTGCGCCGGTGTATTGGGCAAAGAACCCTTCGAGTTCGTCTGCTTTCAGCATCCACACGCCGCGTCCGTCGTAGCCGCCACGACTGGCCTTGAGCACTATTTTGCCCTGATCATCTGCATACTCAGCACAAAAATCTAGAGCCTGTTGAAGGGCACCTGCGTTGTTGGCATCAGCCTGTGAAACGTCAATCACCAAGAATGGCGGAACGGGCAGGCCTGCTTCTGAAAACCTCTGACGTTGATGTGCCTTGTCGGCAATCTTCAACAGCTTGAGCCCTGGGCGAACTGCACATCCACCCTGTTCAAGTTGGCTCAGAGCCTCAAGATCAACATTTTCATGATCAAAGGTCAGTACATCCACCGTCTGCGCAAAATCAAGAATTGCCTGAGGGTCATCTGGGTTACCGATAGTTACATCGCAGATGACCTCGGCTGCACCTTCGTCTGTCTCTGCTGCCAGAACTCTCAGGTGAATGCCGAGCGGCGAGGCGGCCTCTGCAAGCATCCTTGCAAGTTGCCCGCCACCCACGATGCCTACCACCGGGCCAACCGTTGGGGCAGCGCTTTCTGCGGCAGTCACTGCTCACTCGCTGCGCTAGCAATATCGCTACGGTGCTGCATGCCCGGCCATGAAATCAGAGCCACTGCTTGATACGCCCGCTCGCGAGCCTGAGTCAGGGTCGAACCAACCGCAGTCACATCTAATACGCGGCCACCTGCGGTAATAAGTTGCCCCTGAGAGTTCTGACCAACCCCAGCACAAATCACCGTGACTCCGGGCACTGCCTGAGCTTGCTCAATTCCCCGAATTACATCTCCCGTTCTTGGTATAGCGGGGTAGCCCTCGGCGGCGCACACCACAGTAACCACGGCTTCATTGCTGAACTCGGGTGCGACCTGCAGGTTTCCGGTAGCAGCTTGCGATAAAAGTTCTGCAAGGTCTGTGCTCAGTCGAGGCAGTACTACCTGACACTCTGGATCGCCGAATCGCACGTTGTACTCAATCATCTTGAGCCCTTGTGGGGTCAGCATCAACCCTGCGTACAACACTCCTCGGTAATCAATTCCGCGAGCAGTCAGTTCTGCCAATGTGGGCTCGATGAACTCGGCCATGACTTGTTTGAGTAACTCATCTGTAACGAAGGGAACCGGCGAGTAGGCGCCCATGCCACCAGTGTTCGGGCCTTGGTCATCATCTTGGATTCGTTTGAAGTCTTGAGCAGGTGCAAGAAGAACTGCACGAGTTCCATCGCACACAGCAAGCACCGAAAGTTCTGGCCCCGTCAGACCCTCTTCAATCACCACCGTTTTTCCGGCCTCTCCAAAGGCATGACCCGACAGATAGTCCTCAACAGCATTGCGGGCCTCGGCAAGCGACTCGGTAACAAGCACACCCTTTCCTGCGGCCAACCCATCGGTCTTCACTACAAAGGGTGGCGTCATTCGATCAAGAAACGCGAGCGCCTCTTGTGGCACTGTAAAAGCCTGATACTGCGCTGTTGGTACCCCGGCCGCTACGAGCAGTTCCTTCATCCAAGCTTTAGAGCCTTCAAGGCGAGCACCATCTGCCCCCGGACCAAATACCAACTTGCCCGCAGAGCGAAGCCGATCCGCAAGGCCGTCGACTAGAGGCACCTCGGGACCGATCACAAACAAATCCGCTTGGATCTGTTCAGGGTTAGTAGCAACCGAGTTGGGGATTCCGGGGTTGCCTGGGGTGACTACGACATCAGCAGTTTTTGCCAACGCATGAGCCAGTGCATGCTCGCGACCACCGCTACCAACTACACAGACCTTCAACGGCCGCACCGCTCAACCATCGCTGCTAGGCGGATTGACCTGCTCCACAAGCTCAAAAGCCAAAAGTTCTGCTCCGGTTGAGACAGGGCGCTGGCCTTCGGGGCCACCGGCATTGGAATCGCCCTTCACAGCCGCATTGCCTTTCACAGCGGCATGGCCTTTTGCAAAGTCTTGGCTGTTCATCCAACCCTGAAACGCATCCTCTGACTCCCACCAAGTCATCACGAAGTAACGATCACCACCCCCGGTTGGGCGGAGCAGTTGAAAGCCCTCAAACCCAGGCGAGTTTTCCACTGCTCCTGCTCGCGCCGCAAAGCGCTTCTCAAGTTCTGGGCCTGCACCTTCGGGCACGGCAATTGCGTTGATCTTTACAACAGTCATCAGACTCCTCTAGTTGTTTTGCATGTAGCTATTACGCGTTGAAATGAACGTACTGATCGCGTCCGGGCCCTGTACCCACCACACCGATTGGCACCCCAACCTGCTCCTGAAGAAACTCAAGATACGCAATTGCGTTTGCGGGAAGTTCGTGGCGCTCCCGAACTGCCGTCAGGTCAGTATTCCAACCGGGGAACTCTTCATAGATGGGCACGGCGTCAAACAGATCCGACTGGTGATAGGGGAGGTGTTCGTGCCGCACACCCTTCACGTCATAAGCCACGCACACTTTCAAGGTATCGAAAGTGTCAAAGATGTCGAGTTTGGTAATGGCAATTTCAGACATTGAGTTCAGACGAACCGCGTGACGCAACATGACTGCATCAAACCAGCCCGGCCTACGACGACGCTTGGTATTAACGCCGTACTCATGACCCAAATCAACAATGCGGTCACCAGTTTCATCAAACAGTTCCGTGGGCATCGGACCAGAACCAACTCGCGTGACATATGCCTTGGCAATACCAATCACACGGTCAATATGGCGCGGTCCAACACCGGCACCAACACAGGCTCCGCCGGCAATGGGGTTGGAGGAGGTAACAAATGGATAGGTGCCGTGGTCAAGGTCCAAGAACGTGGCCTGAGCGCCTTCAAGAAGCACGTTTTCGCCGCGCTCTAGAGACTCATGAATCAGAGTGACGGTGTCTGTGACATAGGGAGCGATCCGCGGCGCAACCTCGGTCAGGTAACGGTCAGCCATCTCGTCTGCGTCAAAGCCCAAACGGTTATACACCTTGGCAAGTATCTGATTCTTCTCGGCCACCACAGCGGCCAACTTCTCTCTAAAGATCGCCTCATCAAGCAGGTCTTGGACTCGAAGCCCAACCCGGCTGGCTTTGTCGGCATAAGCCGGACCGATTCCGCGCTTGGTTGTGCCAAGTTTGTTCTTCCCTAAGTGACGCTCAATCAAGCGGTCGAGTTCTTGATGATAAGGAAGGATCAGATGAGCGTTGCCAGACACTCGCAAGTTTGAGCAGTCAACTCCGCGAGCCTGCAGGCCATCAATCTCTGCCAGCATCACAACCGGGTCGACTACTACCCCATTCCCGATCACCGGAGTGATGTGGTCGTACAGCACCCCAGAAGGAATGAGTTGCAGCGCGAATGACTCTCCGTTGACCACCAACGTATGGCCAGCGTTATGGCCTCCTTGGTAGCGCACAACCAACTGCATCTCTTTTGCGATGAGGTCAGTCAGTTTTCCTTTGCCTTCATCACCCCATTGGGTGCCCACCACGACGGTCGCTGGCACGTGGATCCTCTCGGTTAGGCCCCAAATCGGGCACACGTAAGAGTACCCGCTCGTTTCAGTTGTTCGAAATGATGCGGGATTGTGGCCGAAAACCAACCCAGACGGGCTACCTTCAAATAATGCGCAGTTCACCACTTCTTCACTTGCTTCGCGCCGACTGGGCGGCAAACAAGGCAAACCCCAAAGGGCTTGTGGTGATTACAGCGTTCCGCCTTGCTCATCAAGCACGAGGAACGGGGCGGCCACCCGTCTGGTCAATTCCCATCCTCGTCACCTATCGACTGCTTGTTGACTGGATTCTAGGAATTGAGATTCCACCGAGTGTGCAGGCTGGCCCAGGCTTATGCATTTGGCATGGCACCGGCCTAGTTCTTCACAAAGATGTGCAGCTAGGGAGCAATGTCACGTTGCGCCACGGAGTCACCATCGGCACTTTGGGCGAACAAGAACTCAGCGCAGCGCCAGTGCTCGGCGATTCAGTCAGCGTGGGTGCAGGTGCAATTATTTTGGGCCCCTATCAGATTGGTGAGGCTGCTGTCATTGGAGCCGGAGCTGTAGTGGTGACAGACGTGCCGGCAGGCGCAACTGTGGTTGGGAACCCAGGCAGAATTCTGCCAAGTAAAGGCTCGACGGAGCAATGACCCAGACCCAAATCCGCGTGCTCGTCGTGGCGCACGGGCCGCCACTCAAGGGCGGTATTGCCACCGTGGCGCTAGATCTTGTTGAAGACTCAGGATTGAACGCCGAGTTCCAAATGGTGTTCTTAAACACCGCGCAAAATGACAGCCAGCGCGGCAAGTTAGCCCTAGCAAACATCAAACGTGCTGCTGCAGATGCTTTCAACACCTTTCGCCTAGCCCGCAAAGGCACGGTGGTGCACTCACACTCGGTGCAAGACCCTTGGCTTGTGGGCTGGAGGCAAGTATCAATAGCGTTAGCAGCTCGGTTGCGCGGCGCGAATGTGCTGCTGCATAACCACAATCAGGCCCCATATATGGAGCCGCCGGGTGAGTATCAGATCAGCAAACTCAACCGTTGGGCCTTCGCAGCCTTAGATAGACTCGTAGTTGCAAATATTCTGATCGCAGCCGCTGGCGAGCCAAATATTCGCAAGTACATGCCAACAGTGGCCCTACCAGTCATTGCTAATTCCGTGGTGGTGGACACAGTGCCACAAAGCAGTGCGGTGCATGACCCTGCGGTGATCCTCTTTATTGGCGAGATCCTCGAACGCAAAGGGATCGTGATTCTTCTTGATGCACTTGACCAGCTAGACGCTGCAGGCATTGGTCCCTACGAGTTAAGAATTCTTGGCGATAACCGAGCGGGCCTCGACCCACTTAAAGATGAGATGGTGCGACTAATCACTAAGCGCGGCCGGGCTCAAACAATGACCGGCCCGGTGCCACGCAGCGAGGTGTACCGGCATTTATCTGAGGCCGACATGTATGTGTTCCCAACCTTTACTGAGGGTCAACCATTCACGGTGATCGAAGCACTCGCAGCCGGAGTGCCGATTGTGGCTAGCGATATTCAAGCAATCTCAAACATGATCGAGGACGGCGTAAATGGCCGCATGGTTTCGCTAGAGAACACGGCTCTAAAGAACACAGCCCTAGACAGCACAGCAGGCTTCACTCAAGCAATCGCTGAGCTACTCGCCGATCCGGGTCTGCGTCGCAAAATCTCTAAGGCCAATAGAGCCCTTGCACTACAACGATTTGACCGAGCGGTTTTTCGAGAGCGCATCGCTGGGCTCTACCGCCAGCACGGCCACCCAGTCCGGTAGACCAGGCCAGTTCTTTAGAGCAGTCCAGTCAGACCAGCGCAAAACTGCCCTCTACAACATCAAGAGTCACCTGCGAGCCTTCGCCGACTGAGCCATCAAGAATTGCCATCGCTAGGCGGTCGCCCACCTGCTTTTGGATCAAGCGCTTAAGTGGACGTGCACCAAAGGCCGAGTCGTATCCGTCATGGGCAAGTTTGGCTGTTGCTGCATCTGTAACCGCCAAAGCAATTCGACGCTCCTCGAGCCTGTGCCGAAGTTGAGCCAACTGAATTTCAACAATAGGTTCAAGGTCAGACTCCTCAAGTGCACGGAACCGAACAATTTCATCTACACGGTTGATGAACTCCGGCCTGAAGAAATCAGCAGGGTCGCCAGGGAGATTTGAGGTCATGATCAACACCGTGTTGGCAAAGCTCACCGTGCGACCTTGCCCATCGGTTAGTCGGCCATCATCGAGAACTTGCAGCAAGATGTTGAACACATCGGGGTGAGCTTTTTCTACCTCATCTAAAAGCACTACGGCATACGGGCGCCTTCGAACAGCCTCTGTGAGTTGGCCTCCTTCGTCATAGCCCACATACCCCGGGGGCGCACCCACTAGGCGACTCACGGCATGCTTCTCCATGTACTCGCTCATATCAATACGAACCATCGCACGCTCATCATCAAAGAGGTAGTCAGCCAAGCTGCGCGCAAGTTCGGTCTTTCCTACGCCGGTTGGCCCCAAAAACAAGAAGCTTCCAATTGGTCGGTTGGGGTCGCTCAACCCAGCGCGACTTCGGCGAATTGCATTGGCCACCGCAGAGACTGGCTCATCTTGACCAATCACACGCTGATGCAAAACCTCTTCTAGGTGCAACAGCTTTGACATCTCCCCTTCCATCAAACGAGATACTGGTACGCCAGTCCATTTAGACACCACCGCAGCAATGTCTTCGGCATCGACTTCTTCTTTGAGCATCTTTTTTTCGGATTGAAGTTCGGCCATGGCAACAGTGGCTGCGGCAACCTCACGCTCAAGAATGGGAAGATGACCATAAGTAATCTCAGAGGCACGAGTGAAGTCGCCGTCGCGCTCTGCACGCTCTGCCTCTGAGCGCAAATTCTCTAGCCGCTCTTTGAGTTCTTGGATCTGGGTAAGCGACTCTTTCTCTGCTTGCCAGTGCGCGTTCATCGAATCGTGTTGTTCTGTCAGGTTTGCAATTTCTGCATCGAGCACACTGAGTCGTTCCTGAGAGTTAGCGTCAGTCTCTTTTGCCAACGACATTTTCTCTATTTCTAGGCCGCGCAACTTACGCTCCACAATGTCGATCTCGGTCGGCATGGATTCATTCTCAATACGCAAACTCGAGGCAGCCTCATCAACAAGGTCAATTGCCTTATCGGGTAAAAATCTGCCGGTGAGGTAACGGTCAGACAGCACTGCCGCCGCCACAAGAGCCGGGTCTTGGATGCGCACACCGTGATGGATCTCATAGCGCTCTTGCAGTCCACGAAGGATGGCAATGGTGGACTCAACCGAGGGCTCCCCCACAAAGACCTGCTGAAAGCGGCGCTCAAGTGCTGGATCTTTCTCTATGTATTTTCTGAACTCGTTCAGCGTGGTCGCACCCACCATGCGCAACTCGCCACGAGCCAGCATCGGCTTAAGCATATTGCCGGCATCCATTGCGCCCTCACCTGTGGCCCCAGCGCCAACCACGGTGTGCATCTCATCAATAAAGGTAATGACTTGGCCATCCGACTCTTTGATCTCTGACAGCACTGCTTGCAACCGTTCCTCAAAGTCGCCCCGGAACTTGGCCCCTGCCACTAGAGCACTCATGTCTAATGCAATCACGCGTTTGTCTCTGAGTGAATCAGGCACGTCGCCAACAACTATGCGCTGGGCTAGGCCCTCAACTACTGCAGTCTTTCCAACGCCCGGCTCACCAATAAGCACGGGGTTGTTTTTGCGACGGCGTGACAGCACCTGAATCACTCTGCGGATCTCTTCATCACGACCGATCACCGGATCGAGCTTGCCTTCTCTTGCGGCCTCGGTCAGGTCTTGGCCGTACTTGTCAAGGGCCTGCAAGGTGTCTTCTGGGTTTTGCGAAGTCACCCGCTTGGTGCCGCGCACCTCGAGCAGGGCTGTAAGGAGTTGTTCCTTTGTTAACTCGCCTAAGCGGCGCTTGCCTAGCGGCTTGGCGCCATCGGCCACCACAAAAGCAAGTAACAAGTGCTCTGTCGAAAGGTACTCATCAGTGAGTTCCTTTCGCTCCGTATCTGCAGAGTCAACAAGCTTGATAAAAGCCTTTCCTGGTCGAGACTCCGAGCCATATGAAGTGGGGAGTTCGTCTATCGACTCATCTACTAGGTCTCGTAGCGCCAGCGGTGCCAGCCCGACCTTCCTTACTACGGGCAACACCACGCCATCCTCTTGTCGCAGGAGCGCTGCCAGCAAATGGTCGGGGGTGACCTCGGGATTATTTCGCGCCTTTGCAGACTCAATCGCTGCGTTCACTGCCTCAGTGGTCTTTAAGGTCCAAGTATTTGGATTCAGTCCCATATCAGTCCTCTCTTTAGGGCCGCGTTATTCGGAAAACTTCTCTCCAGCTCCTATCAAGGCCCAGCCACCTAGGGCTGCGCCAGCAAGCGCTAGCAGCACGACCACGAAAGCAAAGCCGCCACCCAAGGTCCATCGCAGTGCACTGCCAATATCAACCCCACCCGACTCGATTGCTTGCTCAATCTGCTTTTCACCGCCCTGCTTGCCAGTACTAGCTGAGTAGGGCAGAGCTGTGTTTGTGCTCTGAGCGATGGTTGTGGCGGGCACTGCAACCGTGGTCGATGGCAGTGTGGTCACCGCGACGGCGCTGGGCGGAATTGTTTCGGCTGGCGCAACCGTCTGGGCTGGCAGAGTGGTTGCGGGAGCTGCTGCGGGCGCTGCTGCTGCTACTACTGGTGCTGCTAGCGGAACCCCTGAATTCACTACCGCGCCAGCTACAAGATCGGTCATGACTCGTGCTCCAGCTGCAGTCAGGTGAAGGCCATCACCTGCTGTCAGGCCACTCGACCCAGCGGTGGCCGCGTTCCAGTCTAAAACACTCACATTAGGGAACCCTGCGGCAACTTCTCTTAACGCTTGATTGGCAGCAGGGTAATAATCGCGAACCTCTCTGATGGTGATCCAGTACACATGTGGCACTCCGGCAGTAGAGGACAGAATCTGCTCAACTTTTTGGCGATATGCAGCCGTGTTGCCGGCATCGTTTGCGCCAAGGTTGATAACGAGCGAGTCGGTCAGTTCTTGCCAGTGCGAGTCAATCGCCGCCGCACCTGCACTCGTAGACCTGCTCACCACGGCATCAAAAGTGATACCCCAGCCAGCGTTGTTAAATGCAGCAACAATGGGGCCTTGCGCTCCCAAAATAATGCTGTCGCCCACAACGACCACATTGCGTTGCTGAGCAGCGGCGGGGGGTGCGAAACCCGTCAGTACAACACCAAAAAGTGCAGCTACGGCTAGGCAGGATGCGGCAAATCCAGCAACAGTACGGCCAGCAACAGTAAGGCCAGCCGCTGAACAAGTAGTTCTGCGCTTCATCTGCGTAAATCCCGCTGGTACAGAACCACTGCCTGCTTCACAGGCACAAGGTCCCGGCGGTAATGCCGATGCACAGACTCCACCTCTTCTACTGCTTCAGACTGAGCCTGTTCTAGTGCTTCGCGCAACACATCAAGTTCGTGTTCAAGTTGCAGTACGCGTTTTACCCCAGCCAGATTAAGTCCCTGTGCAGTGAGATCCTGAATTCTGCGAAGCAGCGCAATATCGGCCTCGCTATAGCGGCGACTGCCACCACGTGTGCGACCAGGGTCGAGCAGCCCCTTGCGCTCGTAAATTCGAAGGGTTTGCGGGTGCACCCCAGCTAGTTCCGCTGCAACTGAAATCACATACACGGCGCGATGAAACTCAGCCATGAGCTGCACCTAAATGTGCCCGCGGTGATTCAACTGCTAGCGCTGCATACGCTTCAAGGGCTTCTCGCTCCTCGGCAGACAAGTTCTGCGGGATCACTACCTCGACAGTTACGAACAAGTCGCCTTGCGTCTTTGCTCCAGTAACTCCCCTGCCGCGCACTCTAAACCTGCGTCCGCTAGCCGTCCCAGCAGGTACTCGAATCGTGACAGTTTCGCCCTCAGTGGTCGGCACAGAAATATCTGCACCAAGTGCGGCTTCGGGGTAGGTAATCGGCAATGTGACGGTCAAGTCATCGCCCTTGCGGCCAAAAATAGGATGAGATTCAACATGAACGCGCACATACATGTCTCCGGCCGGGCCGCCATTTGCTCCAGCACCACCTTTGCCCTTGATACGAATCTTCTGGCCATCTCGCACACCTTGGGGTATACGAACCTTGACCTGCCTTGGTCGCCTCACAGCACCCGTACCGGCGCAGCTCGTGCAAGGCGCTTCAATCACTCGGCCGCGGCCGCCACAAGTTGAGCAGGGGCGGCTAAATGAAAAGAAGCCTTGGTCGTCATCAATCGAGCCCTTACCGTGGCACTCAGGACACACCTTTGGAGTGGTTCCCGCTGCTGCGCCGCTGCCAGAGCAGTCGGGGCAGCGCACATCTGAGGTGATGTTGACTGTTGTGGTTGCACCACGAATCGAATCATCAAATGCTAGGTGTAGGTCGGCCTCGATATCAGATCCCCTGCGCGGACCGGTAGATGACGGTGCTTGCTGCTGCCCCCGTCCGCCACGGCCAAAAAGGTTGCCGATCAAGTCAGAAATATCTGGCCCGCCAAAGCCCGGGCCGCCTGGCTGACCCGGGCCACTGGGGCCAAAGCTCTGAGACATTGGCCCGACTCGCCGCGCCTCGTCGTATTCGGCGCGCTTCTCGGCGTCGCCAATCACCTCATAGGCAGTTGAGATTTCTTTAAACCGATCCTCGGCAGAAGAGTCACCGAGGTTGGCATCAGGGTGATATTTGCGGGCGAGCTTGCGATAGGAGGAAGTGATTTCTTTTGCAGTTGCTTTTTGAGCCACGCCAAGGAGCGCGTAGTAGTCCTTGTCAAACCACTCTCGTTGCACGCGACTCACCTGACCTTTCTGCTACTCGAACTTTCAACCCAACTGTCTCGGCTCAAGAACCTCAACCTAATACTTTGACCATGGCTGGTCTCAGTACTCGTTCATTCCAGAGGTAACCGGTGCGAAGAACTTCGGTGACTACTGCGGCGTCTCCCTCTGACTCGCCCTTCTCATGCATCACTGCTTCATGAATATTCGGATCGAACTCAACATCCTGCTCGGCCACCCTTGCCAGCCCCTGCTTTTCGAGGGTACTCAACAAGTGCGAATAAATTGCTTCTGCATCCTGCATTCCTTGCGCAGTGGCCGCCTCACCAGCATCAAGAATGGGTAGCAACTCTCTAACAAGTTGCTCCGCAGCACGAGCCCGCAGCTCAACTTGTTGCTGGTCTACGCGCCGCTTGTAATTCTCGAACTCAGCCTGAACCCGACGAGCAAGATCAAGGTACTCGTCACGCTCACTCTCAAGACGACCAGCAAGTTCAACCGCCTCAAGCACAGCTGCATCAGCATCTGCATCTGCATCGGCATCTGAGTCTGCGTCTACTGCGGCAACCTCTGCCTCAAGGCCTAGACCTTTGAGCAGGTCGTCAATCTCTGAGAAGTCGGCAGAAATATCACCGAGATCCTGGGGAGAAGGACTCTGCTCAGGGTCGGGATCATCCCCGAACGGGCTTGCGCCACTGCTCACTGGTTGTCCTTGGGCTGATCAGTTTCTGCGTTGTCATCCTCGATGATCTCAGCGTCTACAACCTCATCATCTGGGGCGGCCTCGGCCTCTGAACCTGCCGATGAATCGCTCGCATCATTTTGAGCAGCCTGCTCGTACAGCGACTGTGAAAGCTGCTGACTTGCAGTGTTTAGAACCTCAGTTGCAGAGTTGATGGCTGCTGCATCGCTGTTAGTAAGTGCAGCTCGCACCTCGATAATTGCCGCCTCCACTGCAGTTTTCTGATCTTGGGGGACCTTGTCACCCTGATCAGCAAGCAGCTTCTCTGTTTGGTACAGCAATGTCTCTGCACGATTTCGAGCGTCGGCCTCTTCACGGCGGGAACGATCCTCATCAGCGTGCGACTCAGCGTCGCGAACCATCTGATCGATCTGATCTTTCGACAAAGATGACTGCCCAGTGATTGTTATTGACTGCTCCTTAGAGGTAGCCCGATCCTTTGCTGCCACATTCACGATGCCGTTTGCATCAATATCGAAAGTGACCTCAATTTGCGGGACACCCCGTGGCGCTGGGGGCAGATCAACCAACTGGAACTTACCCAGAGTCTTATTGAAATCGGCCATCTCACGTTCACCCTGAATCACGTGGATCTCTACAGATGGCTGGTTATCTTCAGCCGTGGTAAAGGTCTCGGTGCGGCGAGTAGGAATGGTGGTATTGCGCTCGATGAGCTTGGTCATCACGCCACCCTTAGTCTCGATGCCCAGCGACAGCGGAGTCACATCCAGTAACAGAATGTCTTTGACGTCGCCTTTGAGCACTCCAGCCTGGATTGCTGCACCCATGGCAACAACCTCGTCTGGGTTCACTCCCTTATGGGGCTCGTTACCGGTGAGTTCTTTTACTAGGTCCTGCACCGCGGGCATGCGGGTAGAGCCGCCCACCATGATGACGTGGTCAACCTCGCCAGTGGTCAGACCGGCATCTTTGATTGCGTGGTCGAAAGCAACCTTGCAACGCTGAATCAGGTCTTGGGTGAGTTCTTGGAACTTGGCGCGAGGCAGCGTGTAATCCAAGTGAAGCGGCCCAGCGTCTGTGGCTGTAATGAACGGCAGATTGATCTGGGTTTGGGCAACCTGTGATAGCTCAATCTTTGCCTTCTCGGCAGCTTCGCGGAGCCGCTGAATTGCCATCTTGTCTTTGCTGAGGTCTACGCCGTGGTCTCCCTTGAAGGAGTCGACCAGCCAGTCGATAATGCGCTGATCCCAGTCGTCGCCGCCCAGGCTTGTATCGCCATGAGTGGATTTCACCTCGAATACCCCGTCGCCGATCTCAAGCACCGAGACGTCAAAGGTTCCACCGCCAAGGTCGAATACCAAAATGGTCTGATCCTCGGCTTCTTTCTCCATGCCGTAGGCAAGTGCAGCCGCCGTGGGCTCGTTGATAATTCTCAGAACCTCTAGTCCGGCAATCTGCCCGGCTTCTTTGGTGGCGGTGCGCTGAGCGTCGTCGAAGTACGCCGGCACGGTGATGACTGCCTGCGTTACTGAGTCGCCCAAGTAGGCCTCGGCATCTCTCTTGAGCTTCATCAGTGTGCGAGCCGAGATCTCTTGAGAGGTGTACTTCTTGCCATCAATATCTACTGTCCAGTTCGTGCCCATATGGCGCTTAACTGAACGAATAGTGCGGTCGGCGTTAGTCACAGCCTGCCGCTTGGCAACCTCTCCAACGAGTACTTCACCATCTTTTGCAAAGGCCACAACCGATGGCGTAGTGCGAGCGCCTTCAGCATTGGGGATTACCACAGCCTCGCCGGCTTCAAGCACGCTGACAACTGAGTTGGTTGTACCTAGATCGATTCCTACTGCTTTAGACATGTTCTTATGCTCCTCTGTGAGTTCGCTGCTCTTAAACTAGGAAGTATTCAATTGGTTTCCTAATCGCAACATATTGATGTTAACAAACTTGAGTGCTATTGCATCAAGTTTATTGATGGTCCTGAGAGTACTCTTCGGATCAGCTCCTGATCAACGCTTCTGATCGAGTTTGCGCATTAGCTGCAACTTCAACCCGTGAGCAGACCGCAGGAACTGATACCCGCTTGTGCCAGTTGCCCGCAGCGCTGCTGTGGCCGTTCGAAGCCGCCAGTACTCAACAGTGCGGCCAAGCTCAGGCGCTGCAGCAGCAGCTTGACGCAAATACCGAAGAGCCCGTTTGGGGTCTTGGGCATCATTCAGCGATTGCCAAGCCAAAATCATTGCCACATTTCCCTCGGCAAGTGGTCGAAGCGAAGCCCGACGAGCATCAACATCTGCAAAGACCACATCAATCATGTTGCGATATGCGGCATCGAGTGAATCAAGATCGGTTGAGGAATTTCCCTCATGTCGGCGATAGCGAACCACCACAGTGGGTGTCAGTGCCACTCGCCACAAGGCTGCAATCCGAATCCAGAGTTCCCAATCCTCGACATCGACTTTAAACCGGTCACGGTTTTCTGCAAACACACCGACCTGCTCAAAGACTTTGCTGCGCACCATAACTCCAGAGGCACCCACTGGGTTTGATGTGAGGAATTGCTCCCAGACATCACCTTGGAGAGCAGACTTGCGAATGCGGCCAGTCGAGGCGCCAGACGCATCAACCACCTCATAGAAGCCGTAGGCCAAACCAATCCTGGGGTCGTTCAGGAAGCAGTTATACAGATCGGCCATTGCGTTGGGGTTCCACATGTCATCAGAATCGCAGAACGCAACAAATTCGCCAGTGGAGGCTGCAATCCCCAAGTTGCGCGCCGCAGACACTCCAGCATTTTCCTGACGAACCAGCCGGACCCGATCGTCCCCCTGCTGCTCTACCCACGCTTTCAGATCATCCGAGCCGCCATCATCAACCAAGATCACCTCAAACTGATGCTGAAGACTTTCTGGCAGTTCTTGGGCCAGAACAGCATGCAAGGTGTCCGGTAGAAACTTCATGGAGTTGAAACACGGGATAACTACAGAGACCTGCACGACCCTTCATAGTATGACCGTTGGCAACGCAGCGCGAGCTTGAACGCTAGCGTCAGGAGCAGCAAGCGCCGTCCGAATCCTCGCTTGGTACCAACGATCGGAAGACTTCATGCACCAACTTGTCCTGCTTCGCCATGGTGAAAGCGAGTGGAACAAACTCAATTTGTTTACTGGTTGGTACGACTGTGACCTGACCGAGGATGGCCGGAAAGAAGCCGCAGCAGCAGGCGAGATGATGACCGAGGCCGGGTTCCTCCCTGATCTTGTGCACACCTCGCTTCAGGTTCGGGCAATTCGCACAGCCAACATTGCTTTAGATTCAATGGAGCGCCTTTGGGTACCAGTGCGCAGAAGTTGGCGCCTGAACGAACGCCATTACGGTGAACTCACTGGAGCGAATAAGGCGGAAACAACAGCCAAATATGGTGCAGAGAAGGTCAAAGTATGGCGGCGCAGCTACAAAGTTCCACCGCCGGCCATTACCAACGATAATCAGTTCAATCCCAATCACGACCAGCGCTACAGCGATCTGCCACCCGAATTGTTGCCCACCTCAGAATGCCTCGCAGATGTTGTTGCACGCATGATGCCGTATTGGTTTGATGCAATAATCCCAGACCTTGCAGCAGGCAAACGCGTTGCAGTGGTTGCGCACGGAAACTCGCTTCGGGCCTTAGTCAAACACCTTGAAGGCATCTCTGATGATGAGATTTCGGAAGTCAATATTCCTACTGGGGTGCCGCTGCACTACGAACTAGATCAGGCCTTTCACCCTCTTCACTCCAAGCCACTTGAACAGCGCTACTTACTAGATACAGAGACTGTCAGACTTCGAGCTGATGCAGTAGCCAAGCAGGCTGCAGGGCGCTAGCTAGCGGGCTGGCAGGCTGGCAGGCTGGCAGGCTGGCAGGCTGGCGATGGCAATGGCAATGGCGACGAGACTGTGACATGTGACACATGTGACACATTGACACATTGACAACCAGATGACAGTCCTTCATCTTGTCTATGGATGGTTCCTGTCTTCGTTGTGCCTGCTCTTCTTTAGTTAAGAATGCCGACCGAAAGGCTGCAAGCAACATGTTTGGAAAAAGAAATCTGAAAAGTTCCCCTGCAAAGGCACTATCTCTTCTGGTAGTCACCCTCATTGCGGCTTCGGGTTTTGTTGTGGCGCCGCAATCCGTTTCTGCGCTGTCCGCTGGAGCAGACTCTGAGCGTAAGGTCACAATCACAACCACATGCGACTCAACATCTCTTACTTTGGGGTCAATAGGATCTTGCACCAGCACGGTAAAAGATACTGAGAGTGGCGGGACAAAGACAGTTCCGAGAGGCACAGTGGCTTTGACAGTTACTTCCGGAAGGATCGCAATAATTTCGAGCTGCACTCTGGCCTACGTTGCTACTGCTAACCAGTCCGAGTGCACTTACAGTTTCGTCCTGCTCAATATTGGCAATGGTGCACCGGATCTGAAGTTTGCGTATACACCTGCCTCAGACGACATCCACGAGTCTAAATCTAAGAACACAAGACTCGCGACTAGCGGCAGCAGTTTTAAGCAGATTTCAACAAAGCTGACATCTAGTTCCGCCGGAGGGGCGACTCAGGGGAACAGCTTTTCTTTGTTTACAGTGGGTTGCGCATCCTCGAGCACCAGATATATCGGGGCATTTGTCTCAGCAATAGGAGACCCTGCTACTTCAGGAGTAGAGAGCTCTAAAGTGTTCGAACGATCCCCTCTTTCCGACGGCTCAGATGAGTTTAGTACCGCCCTTGAGAACGCTCATCCGACAGGGGAGTTCTTCGTCAGATTTTACTGTGATAACGAAAGTCCTAGTTCTTACTCCTCGGCGACTTTTCTCGCCTCGTCTGCGAAATATACCTTCACCGTGTCCGCAGCCGCCGCATTCCTACAGGCCGCACAAGCTGGCACAGCCGCAACGCAAGCAGGGGTTGGAAATTACACAGCAGACCCAGAAGATGTCTCCGGTGTAGACACAGAACAGATTCCTGGCGCACAGATGATCATGCTCAAGCAGAGAGTCGATGCAACCCTGCCACTGACCTCTCGGGTAGACCGTCTTAGCCAAGCCTTCCGAGGGAAGATCCCTCCACGCAACTTTGTTGACCTCTGGGTCAGAAATCTTGCGGCAGGTCGCACAGACGCACAATTAACCTCAGCCCTCTCGCAAACACCTGAATACTTTTGGACCTATGCACTGCTTACTCCTGCCGAGTTCGTTAATCGGGCATACCTGCAGTTGCTTGGCCGGGCACCGACTGCTGTCGAGCGCTCCCAAATGGTGAATGCGCTCAATTCCAACAAACAAACTCGTCCAGCAGCCCTAGCTGCTCTTGCCTCATCACAAGAACACATTTTGCGAACAGCCAACCGCAGCTACGTCATGGCGGCCTATCAGGCGCTTACCCCATTGGTGCCAACCCAAGATCAGCTCAAGATGTATAGCAATGCGCTCAACAACTTTGCTGTCAAAGTGCCAGTGCTTGAAGACCTTGCTCTGAGCCGCACGACTTATCAAAACTGGATTGCCGCACTCGCTGCCAACCCAAGCTCAGCACGCTTCTAGCCCAGCACCTGTGGCTCTAGGTCAGCACCTGTGGCTCTAGGTCAATGCGTTCTTCGACCTCGGCCCACAACCTGCGGTAAGCAACCGCTGCCAGATTGTTAGGTGAGGCAAGAACGGCTGGTATCTGCTCCATGCCCATCCGCTCAACTGAAGAAGACGAAGGCACTGCTGCCAGGGCAAAGCGTTTATCCCCACGAACTTGAGCAACTAGCTGCCTATGCAAAACCTTGCGTTCATCAAGCATCGACAAAAACGCTAAGAACGGCAAGCCAGGTCGATGAGAATGGGTGAACTCCTCAAGTTGATCCAAGCTCCGCACGGCCAACGGTGCAGGAATAATGGGCGCAAGGATCAGGTCCGAGGCTGCTATTACCGACTCAGTGACTATCCCCAAACCGGGAGCGCAGTCCAGAATCACCACGTCGTAGTTGCGATCCAGGGGGCGGAGGAGCTTTCGCAGTACCCGGTCGGGCCATCTTCGAGTGGACAGCACCGTGTCGACAACGCGAAACGATGGGTCAGCAGGCAACAGGTCAAGCCGCTGATACTCAGTTGCGCGGATAAACGCCCCTAAGTCGCGTTTTCCGCCAAGTAGCCGAGTTGCCCCGCCCTTCACTTTGGCTTGTGCCCGGTAGCAGTGCGTGGCGGCACCCTGGGGGTCTAAATCCCACAGCAGTGTGCGATGTCCGGCACGGGCAGACAAAATCGCCAAATTCACTGCAGCGGCGGTCTTACCCACACCGCCCTTAGCGCCAGCAACTGCAACGACCCTCATCGTTGACTCTTGACATGCCGGTACATCACAAACTCTCCTCGAAATACGGTGAAGCTATTCAACCGCACAAACAGCCCACCTTCGTGGAACTCCACCTACGTGGAACTATAAAACCTTAGACCGTTCGCGCTGCATTTGTGGGGGAGAGCTTCTACTGTTGCAACCCATGACTAAGTTCGTGGACGAGGTTGCAAATATTCCGCTTTTCTCTGCCTGCTCCAAGCGAGACCTGCAGCGCCTTTCGCGTGCAGCCGATGAGCTATCGATTTCTGCAGGGACTGACCTAACGGTCGAAGGGACCATTGGCCGAGAGGCTTTTGTAATTATGTCGGGACGGGCCAATGTGCTGAAGGGCGGCGCCAAAGTAGCCACCTTGGGAGCGGGTGATCATTTTGGCGAATTGTCTCTGCTTGACGGCGGTCTGCGAACCGCAACTGTGACTGCAGTTACTGATCTGACTGTGTTGGTGCTTTCAAAACCTGCCTTCAACGGGGTGCTCGACGAAATCCCCACGCTTGCCCACAAGCTGCTTGTTTCAGTTGCTCATCGCCTTCGCGACTCCGAGCAATCGCTCAATCACTGATACCCGCGATAAGTTAAAACTTGTTATGACAGCCACTAAATCTCAACACGATCAGACGACGCACGATCAACTTGAAGACGAGAAGGTTCCGGGGCCCAAGCGGCTACGTCCAAATCAGATCGCCATTGTCATCGGCGTGGCCATCGGGCTAGTTGTTGCACTCTCTGGAGTTGCGGCAACTGTGTTCCAATTCCACGACGATAGCCAGATCCAGCGAGAGGTGTTCGACAACATCCCTGGGCCACTCAAATTGGCTTTCTACACCATCATTCCTTTGATGTTTGTGTATGGGGCAATCATGTTCTCATACCGGGTTCGCAACTGGGAACGTGGCGGGCCAGACAAACGAGACATCACTAAAAAGAATGGCAAAGCCCGCATGGGTCGGCTCCGCGCCGGGCTGTACATGCAGACGCTGCTGCGCGACCCAGCCGCCGGGATCATGCACTCCATGATCTATTTCGGCTTCTTGGTGTTACTCGCAGTCACCTCGGTACTTGAGATCAACCATCAGCTGCCCGAATCTCTGAAGTTCTTGCATGGCTCTGTATATGAGGGGTACGCATTTATTGGAGACTTTGCAGGAGCTGTGTTTGTGGGCGGTGTTACTTGGGCAATTGTTCGCCGCTATGTGCAGCGCCCATACCGCATTCGCATCAAGTCAAAGCCCGAGCACGCAATCATTTTGGGCACATTGTTTGCCATTGGCGTGACTGGCTTTCTTGCAGAGATGTTCCGCATTGCGCTCGATGGCCGCCCAGCATTTGAGAAGTGGTCCTTCATTGGCTACCCGCTCTCTGGTCTGGTGCAGAACCTGAGCACATTGTCGGGATGGCATCAGGCCATGTGGATTCTGCACGTGCTCACATTTATTGCATTTCTGGTGATCCTGCCAACCACAATGTTGCGTCACATCTTCACCTCTCCGCTCAACATGTACTTGTCGGTCAAGGATCGCCCGAAGGGTGCGATGAAGCCAATGCCAAACCTGATGGAGACCGAACTCGAAACCTTTGGGGCTTCAGTTGTCGAGGACTTCACTTGGAAGCAACTGCTAGATACTGATGCTTGCACGATGTGTGGCCGTTGCACCTCGGTCTGCCCAGCTCATGCCACTGGCAAATCGCTAGATCCTCGAGAGATTGTGCTGAAGTCTGGTGCAGTCATGGCGGCTTCAGGTTCGCCTGTTGTCTCGCCTCCTATTGGCGAGGACCCACAGATTGTGATCTCGGCAAACTCGCTCTTTGAACGCATCACACCCGAAGAGGTTTGGGCCTGTACTACGTGCAAGGCCTGTGACGAGGCTTGCCCGGTCAACATCGAGATCTTGGACAAGATCCTTGACATGCGTCGTTACCTAACGCTGATGGAGTCCGACTTCCCGACCGAGTTGGGCAACGCCTTCCGCGGCATGGAGAACTCTGGCAATCCTTGGGGAATGTCTCAGACAGACCGCGCCAACTGGACCAAAAACTTAGAGGGAATCACCATCATTGATGGCGGAGACCCGTTCACTGCGGAGTATCTGTACTGGGTGGGCTGCGCTGGCTCATTTGATGACAAGAACCAGAAAGTCACGCAAGCAATGGCCAAACTACTGCAGCGCGCTGGAGTGAGCTTTGCCATTCTTGGCCCATCAGAGAACTGCACCGGTGACCCGGCTCGTCGTTCAGGTAATGAGTACATCTTCCAGATGCTCGCCACGCAAAATATTGAGACTCTTGACGGTATGGGTGTTCGAAAAATCATTACCCAGTGCCCACATTGCTTCAATACCTTGGGCAACGAATACCCGCAGCTTGGCGGCAACTACGAAGTACTGCATCACAGCCAATTCCTGGAGGAACTGATTGATTCGGGGCAACTCGACATGACGGGAGCCAAGCTAGAAGAGCGCATGGTGTATCACGATTCCTGCTACTTGGGTCGCCACAACGATGTGTACATGGCGCCTCGTAAGGTGCTTGGTTCACTGAAGGGAATCGAGATTGTTGAAGCCGAACGCAACGGCACCAAAGGCATGTGCTGTGGTGCCGGCGGCGCACGCATGTGGATGGAGGAAAGTACCGGCAAGCAAGTCAACGTGGAGCGTTCGCAAGAACTCATCGCGACTGGTGCAACCCGCATCGCAACTGCCTGCCCGTTCTGCTACATCATGATTGATGACGGCGTAAAGGCTCAGGGCTTAGAAGAGGACCAGGTTAAAGTTGGAGACCTTGCCATGCATGTGCTCGAAGCCCTAGAAAATGCAGATCCGCTTGGCGACCGTGGTTTACAACTCGAGGCTTAAGTGAACCTGCGATGAGCGCCCGAGTGCTCATCTGTGAAGATCAGCCACAAGTTGCAGAAGTGCTAGCAGCAGTGCTTCGCTCGGCTGGGTTTGACGCGAAGTCGCTACCCCGAGTGGAAGGTGTGATTGATGTCCTTCTGCAGGAGTCTGTAGCAGTGCTCTTGATCTCTTTCAGCGGGCTTGATGCCTTAGTCAGCACGGCCCTTGTAGCGCAGCTCCGAGGGCGGCCTGAGCCGGCGCTCAACCAGTCGGGCATTGTGATGCTCAGCAACCAGGGCGCAGCTGCTACGAGCGGGGCCGACACAGAACTTGGCAGGCCCGTTCAAGCACAGCAACTTGTTGACGCAGTTACCGAAGTAGCCGCAACCAGTTCGTTGGCCTTGGAACTCCGAAGAAACGCCGATCACACATCCGGATAGTTTTCTGAGTATTTTGAGGCCACTGCGCCGCTTTGGCCCTGGTACTTAGATCCCAGATCAGGGTGACCGTAAGGACGCTCTGCAGCACGATCCATCTGATCAAAGACCATCTGAGCAATCTTCATTCCGGGTCGCAACAAAATCGGCAGGTTTGCCACGTTCGACAACTCCAAAACGATTACTCCAGAAAACCCCGGGTCTACAAAGCCCGCAGTGGCATGAACTTGCAAGCCCATTCGGCCAAGGCTGCTCTTACCGTTCACAATGCCAACAATGTCATCAGGGAAACTAAAGCGCTCGGAAGTGTGACCCAGCGCAAATTCCCCCGGGTGCAATACAAAAGGCTCACCGAGTGCAACCTCGACAGTCTCCATCAGTTTTTCATCATGCGCCATCGGGTCAATATGAGTGAGGCGGCTGTTTCGCATGACCCGAAACTGCGTCCCAAGTCGCACATCCACCGAGGCAGGTTGAACAAGGTCGCTGTCATATGGGTCAATGCTTAGGCGACCCCGATCAACGAGAGCACGAATTGAAGCGTCTGCAAGAATCATTTCCTCGAACCGTAGTCCGCTCCGGTTCGTGATCACAGCTAGGGGCAGCGACTCAGCTACCCACTTAGCAACCGATGGCTTGAACTCAGGATTACTTCGCTATGCTTCAGTGGTTCTGCGGGTGTAGTTCAATGGTAGAACATCAGCTTCCCAAGCTGAATACCGGAGTTCGATTCTCCGTACCCGCTCTGTACCGAGACCCTCGCCACGGCGGGGGTCTCGTCGTTTTACGGAGGCGGCGGGTGGCCGTAGGCGGCATCGCCCACCCTCTGACGGAACCTCTCCCGAGGAAGAGTTTGGAGATTGTTCAAGTTAACCAGGCTGTCGGTCGGGACGGCGTCTTTCACTGGCGGGCTTCATGTGCTTCACAGCCATCGACCCGACAGCTCAGCCATGTCACAAAATATTGTTCTCTAGTTGGCTAGCACTACCCGTTGGGGGCTAGCAGTTTGTTGTTCCGCAGTCGCCGTGCTCGTTAGCAAGGTGAGCAGTAATCCTCTCTGCAATATCTCCTAGAACATCGAGCTGCTCCTCGGTGAGCAGGTCAATAAAACAATCACGCACGCCAGTCAGATGTATGGGTGCAGCGGCCTCAATAGCAGCAAGGCCAGCAGTGGTAATCAACACATCAAAACCCCGCGCATCGCCATCGCAGGGCAACCGGGTCACCGTGCCTCGCCCCTCCATACGTGCAATCTGATGAGAGAGTCTGCTGCGTTCCCAACCAAGAGCTCTACCAAGTTCTCTAGAACGTATCCGCCGGGCGGGCGCTTCGGACACGTGCACCAAGACCACGTACTCGGCATCTGTGATGCCGCACTCGTTCACAAGTTGGCGGGCCAGACGTGCGTTGAGTTCTCGCCGGAGCGAAACAAAGCCTCGCCAAGCACGATTCTCACGCTCGTTGAGCCATCGAGGTTCCATACTCACATCATACCAAGTTGTTGACATGTCACCTGAAGTTGTTATAGTTGTGGACGTATCAACAACTAACAAAAGGGCATTACCATGACAACCACCACCCCCGAAACGCTTGAGCTAACAGCCGGCACCTATACCATCGACCCAACCCACTCCGAGGTCAGCTTCACCGTTCGCCACCTCGGCCTGTCAAAGGTTCGCGGCCGCTTCAATTCCTTCGACGGCACCATCACTATCGGCGCCGACCGACTTGCTAGCTCAGTCACAGCAGAAATTGACTTATCCTCAATAGATACCAACAATGCGCAGAGAGACGGCCACCTTCAAAGCTCAGACTTCTTCGACCTAGCCACCAACCCGACCATGACGTTCACCTCAACCGCCGTAACCGAAACCACTCTGAGCGGAACCCTAACCATCAAGGGCATCACGCAGGCAGTTGAACTCAGCCTTGAGTTCCATGGCGTTGCAGCCGACCCCTACGGAGTGACTCGCGCAGGGTTCAGCGCTACTGGCCAGATCAGCCGCGGCGAGTTCGACATCAGCTTCAATGCCCCAGTCGGACTCGACGGGCTGCTCATTAGCGACAAAGTCACAATAGAACTAGAGATTCAAGCTGTTCCTGCCGAGTAACAGCCAGTGTGATGTTATTGACGGACAGTTCACGCAGCACCTCAATCAAGGCTTCAAGCATCCCGAGGTCAGCGCTATCTGCCCCCACTGCTGTGAGTGCTGATGAGGTTGCGTTCGCAGAGCGGTTGGCTAGTTAGCTGGTTTCAGCTAACTAGCCAACAAGTTGCAGAACTGTCACATGTTTACAGGGCAGCCAATCACACCGGGTAACACGAGCGCCAGGATCGGCCGGGCTAGGAAGCTACCGCCAGTGAGGTTCACCTTGGAGCAGCCGCCGCCAGCGTTCATGTAGAAGTCTGCCTCGAAGTAGATTGGGATTCCCAGGATTGAGAAGTAGAACCCGGCACGAGTTGCCTTCATTCCAACGGCCTGCGACAGGTTGAGCCGAGCAGAGGCAATCTGGATAGATGCAATGCGCAACTTGCCCGAGCCATTGAGTGACCAGCTTGGATTAGTTAACGATGAGGTGAACGAACCCTTGAAGGTGATGCCCAAGGGGAAGTTGATAAGCGAAACCGCTCCGGAACCAGACAGTGTGACTTGCTCTGGGCTAGCAATGACGGTTCCGTCGAAGTTCGCAAGCCCCCAAGAATCAAGCTGAAGTGAACCGTTGAGCTGACCGTACAGGCTGATCAACGATCCGTTAGGACCGAAGCTTGCTGCAAGCGATCCGCTGAGATCGGCACGAGTGCCAATCTTGAGCCCACCTGCAAAGGTCAGGTCGATTGGGCTTCCGTAGGAGCTGCCGATGTGTAGGTTGGCACCAGTAAGAGTGACGTCTCCTAGGTTGACTACACCGGTTACTTGAGCATCCAAGCTGACGGTTTCTGCACGACCATCAGTAATGACGACAACACCCTGCAGTTGTGCAGCAAACCCTGCGTCAACAAGGCTTGCATCAACGTTGAGCGTGGTGGTTGCTCCGTTGGTTTCAACCGTTGCAGTACCAGTTGCCTTCAGGGTTCCTACCTTGAAAGTTCCGGTGACTACTGCTGAGATCTGCCCGCCAACCACTGTGGTTGAGACCGAACCAGAGACTGATACTTGCTGACCGTCTTGCAGGGTGCCAGAGAACTCTCCTGCCCCTTCAAGCATCAGGAATGGGGTATAGGCAGTAATGCCATCCCAAACAATTGAGCCGTTGAAGCGAACTGAGTTGGGACCGTCAGCTACATCAATAAGTCCAACAAAGGTTGCCTTGTTAGCAGCCAGTGTGAGCGAGCCGTTGGCCTCGTTGATGACAAGGTCACCCAAGATTCCGCTACCAGTGAATGAGACAGTGGTTTCGGTCTTGTTTCCGTCAAGTTTGACGGTTCCCTGTAGGTCGATCTTCTTGCCGCCCGCTTGGGTTCCTACTAGGTGAGCCGCAATATCTGCATGAGCCGAAACCAACGCTCCGGCCTTATCAAACACCACGTCTACGATGCCGCTACCAGTGCTTGGTCCCACCTTGACGCTGCCCTGCACTGTTGCAGAAACTCCGGTTGCAGGAGAGGCGTTGAGGTTAAGGCTGGCACCCGTTACTGCGATGTCTCCAATCTTCACTGAGCTAGCAAGTGCGGTGAGCGACAGCGAAGGCACACCGTTGATTGAGCGCAAGGTGCCGTTGAATACCACAGGCGAGGTACTGATCCCCGGAATGGTGAGTCCAGTAGAAGAGAGATTGACTGACCAGTTATCTAAGTTGGCAAGCGTGCCGGTAAAGCCAATTGTGGAAGTGACTCCCGAGAGGCGAACTGCGACGTTTCCGCGAACAGTAATTCCGTTTGCGCCAATCTCGGCAGACAGCGCCTTAACCTCGAGGTTGTCGAGTACTGGTTGACCGGCTGCGATCTCATCACCAGTAACTGCTGCAATAGGGGCCGAGGCTGCGTTGCCCTGCTCGGAGGGGATTTCTTTACCCTCGGCAAGAACTGCACCATCAACTTCGATGCTGGCTGCTGGGCTGGTGCAATCAGTGCCGGTCACGGTGGTGTCTTGTGCAAGAACCACGACTTCGTCTTTAACAAGCACAGCGTTATCAACCGCTGGCGGCTCGGCGGCGACCTTGTCCCAGAAGGTGCAGAACTTTTGAGTAGCCGAGGGGCCACTAGGTGCAGCGGGAGAACAAGAAGCAGCGACGCCACCTATAAGGGCGAGGCTCAACAACAGAGCCGAGCACCTTTGTGCAACCATGCGCCGTCCAGAACGAGCCTTCATATTGTCTCCACCCATAATTTTCCCCTCAACGAAAGTCCCGCTGTCAGCCGCAGCAGTGTGACGATAGTAACATGGCTACTTGAGAATGTCATTACTGAAAGCAATTCATTTTCTTTTTGTTTACCCCGTGTTTAGGGGGAGCAAAATCACTCAACCTGCTTCAGTTGAGCTGATTGATCGTTGACATCTACACGGTATGTCTGTAGACATACCAAGCTGCTTGCATTGGCGAAAGCGGCCCAATAGGGGGAACCGATGTCCGTTCGTAAGATTCTTATTCCTGTGTTTGGGGCACTAGTGCTCTTGGCAGTGGCTTGTGCGCCAACGCCACCTCCAGGACCAACCACGACAACCACCACAATTCCGGTCGGCAGGCCCACGGCCATTGCGAGTGCCACACCAACTATTGGTGATGCGCCACTCGTGGTGAGTTTCAACTCCTCCGGGTCACTTCCAGGCACCGGCACTGGCCTGACCTACTCCTGGAACTTTGGAGATAGCAGCCCCTTAGAAACTAGCTCCACGGCAACACACACCTATGCAGCCGTCGGGACCTTTACCGCCCGACTCACCATGACAAACTCGCTAGGAACCTCAATCTCTTCTCCTATCACAATTACTGCAAATCTGGACCCCAACCCCAAGTACTACGTGCGCACAACTGGCAGCACCGGTTCGGCTTGTGGCCCACTAGCTGACCCTTGCTCCACCATCACCGAGGCACAGACTAACGCTGTAGCCAACGGGATTCACATTATCCGGGTTGCGGGCGGCAACTACTCAAATCCGATTGACTTGGCCTCAAACCTAAGCATCACCGGTGGCTACAAGCAGGACTTCAGCGCCACGGATGCAGCCGAAATCTCCACCTCATTTGGAACAGGCACTGCCAATCCAGTCACCATTAATGGCGTCAGCAACTCAAGCATTATTGGTCTCAGCTTGCAGGGCGTGACCCGTTCTAGCGGAAACGCTACGGGAGTTCTAGTCACGGGCGGTTCAACTGGAGTGGTCATTGGCAACAACGACAGCCCACGCACTGTTGTTGGTGGTGGAGTTGGCCCCAACGCCACAGGAGTCCTCATCACTGGCGGCTCCTCAGTGACCGTAGTCAACTCAACAGTCAACAGCGGCACCCCAACCGGAGCTGGTAGCAGCGCCTACGGAGTTCGTGCACTTGGCCTTTCGGTTGTCAACGTGACGCTTTCTGAAGTTACTGCTCAGCCTGGCGTTGCCGGTGTAAGCGCCCCCGGCGGAGCGCCTAGTCAAGCGGCATCCGGCTGTGGAGGCGGCGGCGGCGGAAATGCCAGCGGACCGAGCAGCCCAGGTGGCGGCGGCGGCGGCGGCGGTTGCGCAACCTATGGTGGCGGCAACGGCGGTCGTGGCGGTCAGTACAGCGGCGGCGGCGATAGCGGCAATGGTGGAGCTGGCCCAGCAGCCGGCGGCGGCGGCCGCGGCGGTTGCGGCTCACTCTTTGGTTGCGGTAGCGGTGCTGGAGGTGGCGGCGCAGGTGCAGCAGGTGCAGCAGGTGCAGCTGGCGCAGCAGGTAACAACACCCCGAATTCAACAGACACATGGTCACCCACCAATGGTTCAAGCGGTTCAGCTGGTTCAGCCGGTAGCGGCGGCGGCGGCGGCGGCGGCGGAAAGTCGGCTAGCGCCTCAGGCGGCGGCGGCGGCGGCGGCGCAGCCGGTGGCAACGGTGGCACAGCTGGTGCCACAGGTGGAACCTCTGGCGGTGGATCCTTTGCTATCTATGCCAACTCGGCCACAGTCAACGTGTCATCCTCAATTCTGACCTCATCTGCTGGTGGCGTTGGCGGTTCGGGCTCAGCTAGTGGCCGAGGCGGAAATGGTGCCAACGGCGGCAACGGCGGCAGTGACTCCTGCTGCTCAGCCGGTGGCGGCGGCGGCGGTGGCGGCGGCGGCGCTGGTGGCGGCGGCGCAGGCGCAGGCGGCGGTGCAGGTGGCGCCTCGATTGCCATATTCCACAACGGTGTTGGTTCACTTACTGTGACTGGAAGCAACTCGTTCCGTCCAGCACTCCCAGCAGCCGGTGGCGCTGGCGGTGCCTTTGCAAGTTCAGCAACTGCTGGCTTGGGCGGTTTCGGTAATGACTCCGGCGGCGACGGAGCAAGCTCGGGTGGCGGACAAAACGGCCCCTCAGGAGCCAACGGTCCCAGCGGTCAGCTCTACCGCATCTGGAACAACGGAACAATTACCAACTAACAAACTTTAAAGAACTAGTAATAACCCTGAAGGGCAGCCCCTCCTAGTAGGTGGGTCTGCCCTTCATACGTTTTGCTGACACAGCCAGCCCTATACCCCTGCCCTACTCGGCACCCTGCCCCACATAGTTTCTGAGGCTATCCGCTGTCATCTGAGTCAGAAATGTGTTCACATAGGCAGATGCAGGGACTCTTGATATTTGCCGTATTCGCTGTGATTCTTGTAGGCGCGTTCTTCGTGCTACTCGGAAGGCGTCGAGACTACGACGCAAATGAGACCGAGGCCGACAAACTCAGCGACGCAGACTTTCGGCGCATTGAGTTTGGCGAGGAAGACATCTAGCTAACGCCAGATTTCTGAAGGCCGAACGTTGAGCGCGTTCTAGGCACGTAAACCCAGATACCTGCCTACTTCTTGACTTGAAGCTTGGTGCCCTGTGGCGCATTCTTTGGCTCTAGGAAACTCTCATACCCGGCCTTACCTGCAACGTAAGTCTGCAAGAAGGCAATAGTGACGCCGTTAGTAATTTTGTGGGCCTCTTCAATCGGTATGAGTTTTTTGGTGCAACCCTCAAGGGCCATCTCATTGACTACGTCGATAAACACTTGAGGCAAATTCGGAAGTGTCGATAGCGAATCCTGATAGCGACAAACATCTGTAAACGACTGATGACCGGCCTTGGCAATGTCCATGCGCAGCAGCGGGCGCCCCGAGATTAGATCCCAAGGTCGCGTGGTGTCATTCACAATCGGCGTTGTGGTGTCGAGCGCACCAGCAACCAACAGGCTTGGGATTTTAATAGCAGAAAGTGCCTCATCCGAGTTCAATTCTGAGTACGGGGCCATTACTGCAATCGCCTTGACTCGAGTATCGGCCGGCACGCTGCCCAACTCGTTGCTATAGCCACCCGCTGTTCCTAGGGTGGTGAAGCCACCAAATGAATGTCCCGTCACCCCAATGCGCTCTGGATCCATAGTGTTAGACAGCGGTTCACCCGGAGTAGCCGAGATGCCAAGCATGGCCGTGATCAAGTACTGCACGTCTTGTACGCGATTAAGAGCGTTTACCGGTCGAGGTGTGCCTGCTCCTGTTACTTGGTCGAGCGCAGTATTGCCTGAGTGATCAACCGCCACCACCACAAATCCATGGCTAGCGAGCGCCTCAGTAAACCAAGAGGCGATGTATCGCAGACCGCCGCTACCGTGGGAGTAAACCACTAAAGGGAAGGGCCCAGCAGCGCTAGCAGGCGCATCTGCCAACGCTGTCAGAGACGCCAACTCAATGCCCGGGATGAACTGATAGATGGACTTTTCGGCAGTCACACCTTGGTCAACGGGGTACCAGACATCTGCAGTCAGGGCTCGATCGCGAGCCGCATCGTTGATCTCTATTACTCGGCGACCCACTTGATAAGGGCCTGGCTCATCAGGAGCAGACACTGCAACCTCTTTTGCGGTAGTTGAACTGCCCCCAGAATTTTTGGCAGTGCTGTTGGTGCTGTCCGTACTTGAACTAGTACAACCTGCGAGCAAAGCTGCCGCTAGGCAGGCACTCAATACAATCTTTGTGGTTCTTGACATAGTTCGAGACAGTAGTCCTGCTTAGTTAAAAAACTGTGCAGCAAGCTCTCCGATCATTAACGCCGTAGCCGCTGGCCCACGAGAGAGCGGTTCTGGCAAGATCGAACTGTCGATCACCCTCAAACCCTGAACGCCATAAACCTGGCAGCGAGCATCAACAACAGCAGACGGATTGCTCGCTGTACCCATCGGGCAAGTTCCCGTCAGGTGAAACGCTGTGCCAAGGCGTTGTTCAATCCATGCATCAAGTTGAGCATCTGATCCAAGATCAGCCCGGTTGGGGCCGAAGAACTGATCGACCACCGGCGTAAACTCAGGTGATTCGGCAAGTTCAATAGCGGTGCGAACCGCAACTCGCATCCGCTCACGGTCAGAAGACTGTTGTAGATAGTGGTAGCTCATCACGGGCTGTTCCTGCGGATCGGTTGAGGACAAGCGAAGGGTTCCGCGGCTTTCGGGGCGTGTCAAAGTAATGCGAAAACTTAAAAGCTCATCCGAGGGGTCCCTCCCCGTTGCTTGACCGTATGGCCGCCGTGTTGGCAGAAATTCTAAATCCGCGCCCTCAGCTCGGTCTCCGCGGTCTCCGCCAAGGTGAAGCGCCATCTGCATAAAGCTCGCCTCTGCTTGAACCTGAACAGCCTGACTGTTCGGTGCCGACACATTCAGCGTAGAGACTGGCTGATACATCAGATCGAGCGTGGGGTGATTCGCCGTTGAGTTTCCCACTCCCGGCAAATCAACATGCACCGTGATACCAAGGCGACGTAACTGCGCCTGGGGGCCAACCCCCGAAAGCAGCAGAAGCTGCGCCGACCCCTGCGACCCGGCACTCAACACAATCTGCTGCGAGCGAATAATTCGGCTATGGCCGCTTTCAAGTACCTGCACGCCAACTGCACGGCCTTGTTCAATCACCACGCGCTGGACTTGGCAGTCAGTCAGAATGCTCAGATTGGTTCGTTCTCGGTGGGGTTGCAGATATGCCGCTGCAGCGCTGATTCTGACTCCGTCCACGATGTTGAGCGGCACCGGACCGATACCCGGATTGCCAATGCTGTTCTTATCGGCCTCGAATGGGTACCCAAGCCGAAGGCACGCTTGAGTAAAGGCGCTGCTAACAGAATGCAGGGGGTTCAGGTCTCGGCGTATCGAGACAGGACCGCTACTGCCGTGGCCGAGGTGTTCGGCAAAATCAAGGTCGTGTTCAGAGCGAGCGTAAGCGCTAGTCACCTTGTCGAACGACCACAGCCCGCCCGAAGCTACAGTAAGGCGCTCAATGTCTTGAGCAGTCCCTCGGATGAAGTAACAGCCGTTTATTGAGCTTGACCCACCGAGCACATTGCCCGACCACACCTGTGCTGGCCTGCCCGGCATAACCTCAACTGAGCTTTTGCGAGCTGTTGCAGGGTCCACTGAGGCTTGTAGCGAAAACCCGTCAGCAACGGCGCTGGCGGTGCTCGCTGCGGGCTCATGGCCTGATTCAATGAGCAGCACTTTGCGATCAGTCTGTTCAGTCAAGCGACTAGCAAGCACCGAACCAGCAGAGCCAGCCCCAACAACAATGACCTCGTAGTCTGCAAGATCTCTTAGCACTCTAACTCTCTTACCACTGCTGACTCACTTACTGGCGTCATAAGTCCTCCACACGCGTCAAGGGCCAACGCTACGGCGTTGGCCCTTGACGTCTCGGGTATTCAAGCACTGCCGATCGCAGCGCTGGTCCTCAGGCCTCGGTGCCGTGCAAAGCCTCTTGAAGTTCGGCTTCGTCTTCTTCAGACAAAGAGGTCTTGATGACGGTGCCGCCAAATTTAGCTAGTCCGGCGGTGGCTTTATCAGTAGTCATCTGTTCGACAATCAAGAACAGCGCCGAGGTGCCTGGGGTAAGCGCATCGTGAATCTGATCTTGAAATCCTTTATCGATTGAGGACTTAGTGATTTTGCCCATGATGGCGCCAAGTCCAGCTCCGAAAGCCATGCCGAATACAGGAACGAAGAACAAGATGCCAAAGAGCAATCCCCAGAACATTCCCCAAGTTGCTCCGGCACCCACAACATGCTGGTTGGTGACGGTGCGGTACTTGCCATCCTCTGAGCGGATAATTGCAGCCACCGCGTCAGGCTGAATAATGAGATCGGCGGCAAGGTGCTGAACCTCGTCCATAGCCGACATTGCGGTGGTGGTGTCTTCGTAGGCAATTGCAATCAGGTCTGGCATATAACAACTCTCCATCTTGGGGCGGGCCAACGGCTGTCGGCTATTGCACATTCTACCGAGTTAACCGATTACTGAGTCGCGGAATACCTGAACTTTGCGTGAAGATGCTCAGAAACTCAGATCTCTACTTGCGAGCCAACCTCAACCACTCGCTCTGGTGGCAAACGGAAAAATCTTGCCGCTCCAGCAGAAGTTCGCATCTGCATAGCAAACAGATGCTCACGCCAAGTTGCCATTCCCTTGAGCGGAGCAGAGATCACGGTCTCTCGACCCAAGAAATACGTCAGGGATTCGGCATCAAGGCCGAGTTCTTGGCCAGCAACACTTAGCAAGCCGACGTTCACATCTGGTTCTTCCATAAAGCCATAGTTCAGGGTGACCTGGCACACCCCAGAACCAAATGGCCGAATAGTGCCCCGATTCGCGGGTGACACATACGGGCTATCAGAGGTCAGAATAGACAGCAGAATTACCTGCTCGTGCAGTACATGGTTGTGTCTCACATTCGTAATCAACGCAGGCGGGGCAGCACCTTCACCCCGGAACAGAAACACAGAAGTTCCAGCCACTCGTTTGACTGCCGGGTCAAGATCTCTCATGAAGTCCTCCATCGAGACCTCACCTCTGTGAATACGCTCGGCAAGCAACCGGCGGCCAGTATTCCAAGTTGTCATAAAGGTAATAATGACGGCGGCTGCAATAAGTGGGAACCAGCCACCCTTTGGGATTTTTGCCACGTTCGCCAAGAAGAACGAGAGGTCAATCATCAGCAGCGGAGCTGTCACCAGAATGATCCTCGAAAGCGGCCAATTCCAAGTCTTCTTCGCAAAAACCGCCATCAATAAAGTAGTAACTGCCATTGTGCCGGTCACCGCTATGCCATACGCAGCAGCGAGTCCACCCGAGGTTTTAAAGGCAAGGACTAAAGAGATGCTGCCGATCATGAGCATCCAGTTGACCAGTGGAACATACACCTGGCCTTCAGCCTCGGCCGAGGTGTGCGAAACCGACAAGCGCGGCAGATACTCCAACTGAACCGCTTGAACGGTCATTGAAAAGGCACCAGAAATAAGCGCCTGTGAGGCAATAATTGCTGCGCAGGTTGCGAGTCCAACAAGAAACGGTCGCGCCCACTCGGGTCCGAGCAAGAAAAACGGGCTTTCAATAGCCGCCGGGTCGTTTATCAGTAGAGCGCTCTGCCCAAAATAGTTGAGCATCAAACATGGCATCGCCACAGCGAACCAACCCAAGCGAATAGGCCTTTTACCAAAGTGGCCAAGGTCTGCGTACAGCGCCTCGCTACCAGTAACTACTAAGAAGATACTGCCAAGCGACAAGAACCCGGACAGCCCATTATTGATTAAGAACTTCGCCCCAAAAACCGGGTTGATAGCTTGAAGCACCTCTGGAGTGCCGATCGCTTTAATTAAGCCCAGCGCTCCGATCACAACAAACCAAGTAATCATGATCGGGCCAAACACTCTGCCAACTGAGTGGGTACCGCGCTTTTGCACCGCAAAGAGCCCAACCAAAATCGCCACAGCTACAGGAAGCACGTATGAACCCAGCCCGGGCTGAATCACTTTAAGCCCTTCTACAGCACTCAAGACCGAGATGGCTGGGGTAATCACGCCGTCTCCGTAGAGCAACGCTGTTCCAAAAAGTCCGAGCAGCACAAACCACTTGAGCCGGCCCAAAATGACTTTTCCGCGCCTTGGAGAAATCAACGAGGTTAAGGCAAGAATTCCGCCTTCACCCTTGTTGTCTGCTCGAAGCACGTACAGCAAATACTTGATTGACACAATGATGATTAACGCCCAAAAGACCAACGAGCAAGCACCAATAACGTTTGCTTGAGTTACGGCCAGGTGATGAGCTTCGAAGGTTTCTCTAAAAGCATAAAGGGGGCTAGTTCCAATATCTCCATAAACAACGCCTACAGCCCCGAGCGTTAAGAGCCCGAGGGCTTTTGGAGATGAAGACGTGGGCGCGCTCATCTAACTCGATTAAGAAATTTGGTGGCTGGCATCGTGCCTTCAATCTGACCGCAGGAATATTGACACCTGAGAATAGTCCGCTATTTACCTGCTGGTGTCTCGCGTTCTTGATTGGTTGAAAGTAGCGTGTACCCCTGTGAGAAATCTGCGTGGAGCAACTGTGGTGACGGTAATTGTGAGCCTGGCACTAGCGGTTATTGCGAGTTCATGCTCACTCAGAAACACCGCTGAGACCACCTCGGCAACTAAGGACTCGGCTAGGCGAAGCAACAACTCGAGTGTTGAGCCACCAGCAGGTCAACCAAATGAGCAGACTACGTTGGTGTGGAGTAGCTGTTCTGACGACATGGCCGCCGTGGCCGGGCTCGAATGCTCTACGTTGCAGGTTGCTGTTGACCCCGCCAAACCCTCTGGACCTAGCACTGAGCTGGCTCTGATCCGTCAGGAGTCTACGGGTACTGCCCAACAACGCATTGGCTCGTTGGTGATCAACCCGGGCGGCCCTGGTGGCTCTGGGCTCGAGTTTCTTACCTCGGCCGCAGCGGCGTTTCCTACTGAGCTGACCGACTCATTCGACTTGGTCTCATTTGATCCACGCGGCGTGGCAGCTAGTTCGCCGGTCAGATGCGAAGACGACGCAGCCCTCGAGCAACAGCTAGTCGGCGACCTCTCCCCCGACACTGCGCAAGAACTCAACAAAGCTTTAGCTGACCAGAAAAAGTTCTTGATGGCCTGCACAGCGAACTCAAACGAGCTGCTCAGACATATGAGTACTGCTGACGTGGCTGCAGATTTGGATCAACTTCGTATAGCTCTTGGAGATGAGAAGCTGACCTACTTGGGCTTTTCTTATGGGACTGCCATCGGAGCTGTTTATGCCACTCTGTACCCAGAGAACTCTCGAGCACTCGTACTCGACGGTTCGGTCAGCCCGAAGTCAACCTCTGAGGAGGAAGCGCTTGCCCAAGCCCAGGGGTTTGAGAACACCTTGGCCAACTTTGTGGCAGCCTGCAACGCAGACAAGAGCTGTGCGCTCGGCCCCGACGCTGCTGCCAAAATCAAAGCAACCCGAACAGCCCTTGATGACAAGCCAGTGAAGGTAAAGACTGCCAGCGGCACTCGCTCTCTAGGCGTTGACTTGTTTGACATAGGCCTTGCCACAGCTTTGTATGACACGTCTTTATGGGGCACTGCCGCAGAGGCAATCAGAGACATCAACACGGGCGGGGGCCAGCTGATCTTCTCGTTGGTTGATAGGCAGCTCGGCCGACAGCCGGATGGCAGTTTTGATAACTCAGGCGCTGCACAGGCCATGGTGACCTGTGCAGACTCAACCGAGCGCCCAACAGTTGAACAAAGCCAGCAGGCAGCCGAGCGAATCCAGGCCGCAGCCCCCACTTTTGGCCAAGCTTTGGGATGGGCAACACTCGGCTGCCTAGGTTGGCCACTAGCCGCCAACCCACTGCCCGAGATAACTGGAAAGGGCTCACCCACTGTGCTCGTTGTTGGCACCCTAGGAGACCCCGCTACCCCCTATGCCTGGGCCAAGCAGATGACTGCGGCACTTGAGTCTGCTGTACTACTGACTTATGAAGGAGACGGCCATACGGCATTTCTGCGGGGCGGGCCCTGCGTTGATAATGCAGTAGTGACCTACCTTGTGAAACTGACTGTGCCAAAGATGGGTACGCGCTGTGCAAATAAGGAAGTAAAACTGAGCTTTGGCGGGCTTCGTGACGAGGTGGTCTCACAACTCGTCGAGAGCGGACTCCCCAAAGACTTAGCGGAGTGCGTGATTGATGGCGTCATTGCAAAGAGCGGCAACGCCGAGTTCAATCGCATGGTGTTAGAAGAAGACATCCAGAAGCTCTCTCAACTTGTTGCCGCACAAACTCTGGGCTGCGCAAGCGCTGGTGACTAGAGCAGAAAACGGTCTAGCAGACAGCGGTCAGACCAACAGGCTTGCAAGTCCCCAGATGCTGGCTACTGCGCCAATCCCGATCATGACTACTGCTCGCAGTAGCGGTGGCCGCCGGCTATCAGCGTCTGGGCGATCAGTCTCTGGGCGATCAGTCTCTGGGCGATCAGCGTCTGGGCTGGGTGGACGAATAATTGCCAATAGATTTCCCGCCACCATGGCCGCTCCTATGGCCAGCACAATCCACGGCAAAAAGTCGTCTCCAAGGAGCAAAAGCCTCTGTTCGGCAAGGATTCCGTTAGCGCTCAGGTACATCTCGGTCGGCAACTGCATGCCTTATCCGTAGCACCAAACCTGCTCTCGTGAGATATTGAGCAACTACTTGTAATAAATAGCTAAAGTTATGGAGGGAATTGGCGATAACTAAATTACTGGTGGTTTCGCCTCCGCCAGTACACAGCAAAGGCACATGGAGTGGGAGTCTGCAATCTCCCTCCCAAGCATCGTAATCGTGCTCTCCCAAGCACCTACCGCTGCCGTGGACCCCGCTCCGCCTTTGTGCTCTCCGCTCCAAACTCAACGAGGGTGACAGACCTAGCGCAGTTGCCGTGTGAGAATAAACACGCACAACACGAGAGCAACGTGGCAACAGATTACGCAGAGCAAAAATTGAGAATCCAAAAGGCTAAGGGCGAAAAAGTAAGAAGTCTGTTAGTTCGGCCGATGGGAGTCATGTGGTGAACAGTCGAGCAATCACATTTGCACTTGGGGTTCTTTCTGCCTGCGTTGGTGTAGCTGCACTCTTTACAGAGATTCCTCTGCTGGGATTTACCGCTGGTATGGCTGGCGGTGCCGCTGGGGTAGTTGCACTCACGCTTCGCCTTGATAACCCCAACGCTCGTTCTGATGAACGCGCTCTGTTCGAGGCTCAATTTGATGATCAAGCAAATCTGTTGGCAGCCACGCAAGCAAAGTTGACTGGCGCCGAGCAACAAGTTGCTGTTCTTGAAGCCGATATAGCTGCCGCAGTTGCCACACACTCAGACCAAGAAAATGACCTGCCACAAGCTGCAGGAGAAGACTCTTCGCTCCTAGTTGATACAGAATCAAAACTCTTCTCAGAAGCCTTTTTTATGGTGGCTTTAGAAGCTCGGGTTGCTTCTGCTCGGCGGCACTTACGGCCTGTTGCAGTTGCGCTGTTTGAGATCGTCCAAGGCGAGGCTGATTCCCAGATTTCAATTGCGGCACTCGATGCTGCTGAGTCAATTCGTGAAACAATCCGCGATGCAGATACTGCTTGCCGACTCAACGACGGAACCTTTGCAATCATTTTAGAAGACACCCCCGAGAACGGAGCGGTGTGGACAGTTGAGCGAGTTCGCCGAAACATCGTCTCGCGTTTTGGCATTCACATCATGTGGGCAGGAGTGGCTTGCTACCCAGCTCATGCCTTTGCCCCAGAGGAACTTCTTACTCAATCCCGAGCAGCCCTACTTGCTGCCAAAGAATGGAAGCAAGACCGCATAGAGGTTGCACTCTCAGAGTGAATCCGACGGTGGCTCGGCTTGGGCTTGGGCTTGGGCCCTGATCTCATCTGAATCTTGGTTCTGTGCCCGCCCGGCCCAGCGAACAGCCCCTGGAGTTGCAGAGAGCTGAGCTACAAGCTGTGGCATCGGGACACCATCAACGGTGCAGATTGCATTGCGAGCCAAGTACTGCGGATCGGCAAAAATATCGGCCATGTTATAGACCGGCGCAGCGGCTGCATCTACTCGCTCAAACTCTTCTAACGCTTGGGCCTGGGTGCGCTGCAGCATCCATGTTGACATACGCTCGTCAATTCGGTCTCGGTGAGCCACGCGCCCGTCAAAGCCAGCTAATTCGCTTTCTCCACCCAGACCAATCAAGTCAAGAACTCGCTGGGCAACCGATTCAGCACTTGATGAAACTGCAACCCATTTACCGTCTGCTGTTTGATAGGTGTTGCGGGGAACGGTGTAGGGAATCCCCGCGCCTAAGCGTTGTTGAGTTTGCCCAAGCATGCCAAACAGCGGCACAAGGGGCCCCATGATTTGCAGCATGGACTCAATCAGGCTGACGTCTACGACCTGGCCTTGGCCAGAATGCACAGCAACCATTGTGGCAAACGCAGCCACAATTGCTGCGACCTCATCAGTTAACGCAATCGGTGGCAGCAACGGTTTGCCGCCTGGTTCGCCGTTGAGTGCCGCAAATCCCGAGAGTGCCTCTGCCTGGGTAGCAAAGGCGGCTCTGTCTTTGTAGGGGCCAGTCTGACCAAACCCCGTGACCCGAGTAATTATCAAACCTGGGTTGCGCTCATGTAACACCGTGGGTGACAAACCCAAGCGCTCGAGCGTGCCAGGGCGAAAGTTTTCTACCAGAACATCGGCCGAATCGCAGAGTTGCAACATCACCTCAAGGTCGTCTGCCTGCTTGAGGTCCAAGGTGATAGTGCGTTTGTTACGCCCCACAATTTTCCACCAGAGCGACTGCTGGTCTCTGGGATCCTTCCACCCCAACTCACGCGCAGTGTCTCCGCCAGGTCGTTCCACCTTAATCACATCGGCCCCAAAATCACCTAGGTAGCGGGCACAGCCAGGGCCAGCAATAACCGTTGCTAGATCTATGACCCGAAGGTCGCTCAACGGGCCCGGAGCGGCACCAGAATGAGCAGCCGCAGGGTCAGGGTTGGAACTCACTGCGGCACATCAATCATGAAACACCGATCCGAGATGCTGTGGCCAAAGGCTTCTGCCATAAAGAGCCCTGCATACATTGATCGCGTTGTGTTGCTCCACTTGAGGGCCTCTGGAGTAGAGATTCTGCGATGGACCTGTAAGATTCCGCCCTCAAACACTCGGTACTCGGCCCAAGCCCCCGGGTATTCCTTTACAGCTGCAAATTCGGCAAAGGGACGGCTACCCGCACCTGGCAGGTGAAGCACACGATTGCGGTGCGTATGACCAGCAAAGTACCCAACCAGATTTGGCCGACGGGAAAATACTTCTACAAGATCATCAGTCGAGTCAGGAGACAAGCAAAAATAATCATCTCTTGCTCTTCCTGCTGGCTCGTGGGCGTGTTCCCAAACTGGGTGATGCCCAAAAACCATCACGGGTCGATCAGCCCGCTGCCCAAGCTCATCAAGGCGCTCCAACACCTCGGCAGTTAAAGCACCTCGGGCATCTTCTTCAACTGAGGTGTCGAGCAGAGCAATAGTCACCCCATCTAGGTTGCGTTCTTGGAACAGGTCCTTTGCATATGGCGCCTTGTTGTAGCTCTCGTGGTTACCGCGCACATGCACCATTCGGTTGCCAAAGGCACCTTGGTAAACCTCCAAAAATCTCTGGTACTCCTCGGGCACTGCCTCAGCAGTCAGGTCTCCTTTGACCACCACAAGTTCTGGATTGAGTGCGGCCATCTCTTCTACCGCTCCCCGGTTCATCAACTCTGGGTAGGGCTCTGTACCCGGCTCGACCGAACAACTAGGCCAGTCGTCCATACCGCCAACCAAGCCGGCTTCGATTTCTCCAAAATGCAGATCATTGACCGAGCTAAACCTGCAAAGCAGCTCGCCGGGTGCTGGCAAAGTCCGCAGGTCATGACCATCAAAGTGGTACTCGGTATCTGGGGTGAGTCCTAGATACTGTTTCACCGAGCTACCGACGTGAACGACTACCTCGTCATCAGCAACCGTGCTGAGCTCAGCTGTTTGATCTTCAGACACAGTCATAACTCCAGAGTTAGCCGCCGGGGCGAGCGCGACGTGCCGGCACTGGCCTAGACCACCAGCGACCTGAAAATCTCCATCGTGACACTGGCTCTGCAGCCGCGCTTGTAGCCGAAGCCGAGGGCAAGCCGAGTTGAACAGCTGCAACTATCGCCACTGCTTCTTCATCTGTGGGCAGTGGCCAAATCTCGGGAGTGCTAGGAATCACAGCGGCATGTTTCCGTGTTTGCGATGCGGAAGCTCTTCGCGCTTTGACCGCAACATCTCTAGGCCAGCAATCAGCTTGATTCGTGTTTCGGCAGGGTCAATCACATCGTCGACATACCCGCGATCGGTTGCTTCCCAGGGGTTCAGGAACGTCTCCTCGTACTCCTCAATAAGCTCGGCTCGCAGCGCCTCTGGATCTGAAGCCTCGGCCATTGCTCGGCGATGCACAATCTCTACAGCCCCCGAAGCCCCCATCACTGCCAACTCGGCAGTGGGCCATGCGAACGTGAGGTCTGATCCAATCGACTTGGAGTCCATCACCACATAGGCGCCGCCATATGCCTTTCGAGTAATCACCGAAATCCTAGGCACCGTAGCCTCGCAATAGGCGTACAAGAGTTTGGCTCCGTGACGGATAATGCCCCCGTGTTCTTGTGCCACACCAGGCAAGAACCCGGGCACATCAACAAACGTAACAAGCGGAATATTGAAGGCATCACAGGTGCGTACAAATCGGGCTGCCTTAGATGAAGACTCGCTGTCGAGCACCCCCGCATACATTGCGGGATTATTGCCGACCACTCCAACGGTATGACCACCAATGTGGGTGAACCCACAAATGATTGACCCCGCCCACGCAGAAGCGTACTCAAAGAACTCTCCGTCATCGGCCACGACTCGAACGACATCGCGCATGTCATAGGGCTGGTTAGCCGAGGCAGGGATCAGGTCGTAGAGCTCCTCGCAGCGCCGGTCGACTGGGTCGTCGGTTGGCTCAAACGGGGCCTCATCCAAATTGTTAGACGGCAAGAATGAGAGCAAATAACGAACGTCATCCAGAGCAGCGCGGTCATCTGCTGAGATGAACTGAGCCACACCAGACACGCTGGTGTGCACACGCGCCCCGCCAAGATCGAGCTGCGATACTTCTTCGCCGGTGACCTGCTTGACCACGTCTGGTCCGGTAATGAACATATAAGAAGTCTCATCAACCATAAAAACAAAGTCAGTCATGACCGGGCTATAGACCGAGCCGCCGGCGCATGGGCCCATGATCACAGAGATCTGCGGAGTCACACCCGAGGCTTTGACATTGCGATAGAAGATGCCGCCATAGCTAGCTAGCGACACGGCTCCTTCTTGTATGCGAGCTCCCGCTCCATCGTTGAGGCCAATTACTGGTGCCCCCACTTTGAGCGCCAAGTCCATGAGCTTGTGAATTTTCTCTGCGAAAACCTCGCCGAGTGCTCCGCCAAAAACAGTGAAATCTTGGCTAAAGATAAACACCTTGCGTCCCTCAACCGTTCCCCATCCTGTGATCACGCCATCGCCATAAGGGCGGTCAGCTAGGGCATCGGCAGCACGATGACGAGCAAGCATGTCAAGCTCATGGAAAGAGCCTTCGTCAAGCAGGTATTCCACTCGCTCACGGGCCAACATCTTGCCGCGGTCATGCTGGCGGGCAACAGATCGCTCTGATCCTGGTTGTACTGCAAGTTCCCGACGCTGCTGCAGGTCTTCGACCCGCTCTCTAATTGGGTGTTCCATAACGCTGAAAGGTAGTTGCGCAAGGCCACTGCTCCCAACCCGAAGTGATTTTCTCTTGTACCTTCGCCGGTATGGCACTTAAAGAAGCATCTCGACTGTGCGTGTATTGCGCAAGCCACAACGGCACCGATCCAGCGTTAGTAGCAAGTGCCAAAGCCGTGGGCGATCTGCTAGGGCGCCGCGGGATTGACTTGGTATTCGGCGGTGGTCAGATAGGTCTGATGGGGGTAGTGGCCGACGCTGCCATGGCGGGAGGCCGTCATGTGATAGGCGTTATTCCAGCCAGCATGTTGGACCGGGAGATTGGCCACACCGGCATCTCTGAGCTGAAGGTAGTTGAGGACATGGCGGCCAGAAAGAACGTCATGTTTCAAGCAGCCGATGCATTTCTGACCCTGCCAGGAGGGGTTGGCACGATGGAAGAAATGTTTGAGATGCTGAGTTGGGGCTACTTGCATCTTCATAACAAGCCAATGGGGCTGCTGAACATCAACGGGTACTACGACTCGCTCATTGATTTCTTGGATCTTTCGGTAGAACTAGGCATGACCGCGGTGTCTGCACGAGCACTACTGATTGTTGATTCAGACCCCGACCGACTTATTGCCCAGCTACTTCCCGAAGGGGTGTAGACCAGCTACTTCCTGAAGGGGTGTAGAACTGTGCAGTGCTGCTCCCCGTGCTGCCGCCGATACGTCCAATGCTTTCAAAAGCTGCAAAGGAACTCCCGGTCGGTGACTTCCTCTATGAACCCAAGTGGGATGGTCTGCGCTGTTTAGTCTTTCGAGACGGCAGCAGTATTGAACTGCTCGGCCGCAACGAAAAGTCACTCACCAAGTACTTTCCAGAAGTAGTGGCCGCACTAACCGAGCAGCTTCACACGGATTGTGTGCTCGATACCGAACTGATTATCGCAACTGATAGCGGGTTGGACTTTGATCTTCTGAGTCAGCGGATTCTTTCGAGCGCTGAGCAAACTGGCCAGATTGAGCAACTTGCGCAGAGGTCTCCGGCCAGCCTGATGATATTTGACGTATTGGCCATAGCTGACACCGATCTAAGAGAAGCGTCCCTAGCCGAACGCAGAAAGGTACTGCTTGATTCCTTTGCCCATGTACACACCTCGCTGCACCTCACCCCCTCAACCACTGACCCAGCCGTTGCCCAAGATTGGTACTACCGATTTTTGGGCTCTGGCTTTGATGGCGTCATGGCCAAGGCGCTTGAGGGTACCTACGTTGAAGACAAACGAACTCAGGTGAAGGTTAAACACCACCAAACAGCGGATTGTGTAGTAGCTGGCTATCGGGCGCACCCAGAGGGCGGTGTAGCTTCGCTACTGCTCGGGTTGTACGAAGACTCCTCTGAAGCTAGCAATCACCCCAAGGATGGCCATGTTGCCCGACTACAGCCGGTGGGATTGTGCAGCGGATTCTCTGCCTCTCAGCGTAGAACTCTGGCCGCAGAGCTAACTAACTACGAAGAGGGCGGTCATACGCTTCACCCATGGCAAGACTTAACTCAAGCCGTGTTGCATAGCGGACCTCAGGGTATTGATGGTCGCAATAAGGCTTGGGCCGCAGCCATCTCTGGAGAATGGGTGCCGCTTCGATGCGAACTTGTGGTTGAACTCACCTATGAGAACTTCACCTCGGAGCGTTTCCGCCAATCAGCGCGGTTTGTTCGATGGCGGCATGATAAATCACCCACTGAGTGTTGTTTTGATCAGGTTGATCACTCGGCACCCGAGGAGTTTCCCCACTTTTTCCCCGATGCGTAATTCACTTTGAATCAGGGTTCGGACTAGCCGCGATCGGCAAGAATCTTCTGTACCTTTCGCGCAACATCAGCAGCGTCAAGGCGATCGCACCAAGTATCAAAATCTGCAGTTGGACCAGTCCACTCCCATTCGCTGACTGCTCCCACGTCTAGGTCTGTCACCAAGGTGGCTAGAACCTTAAACAAGGCTGCATTGTCATATTCGGCGCTCAAGGTGGCGGCCAGCTTTGGTGCACCACGAACTCCGGGCACATCCCATTGTCCAGCAGCATGAGGGATGTTTTCAAGATGCTTATATTTGCGCAACACTGCAGCAGCAGTCTTAGCCCCCCAGCCAGCAAGGCCGGGGAACCCGTCTGCGGTGTCACCAACAAGAGCAAGCCAATCGGGGATCGATTCGGGCATCACCCCATACTTTTCTAACACAGCCTCTGCATCGCGAAACTGCCCCGCTCTGCGATCAAACTGAACCACTTTGCCGCCCACGCACTGCGCTAGATCTTTATCTGGCGTGCAGATCACTACCCGATCAACGCTGTCCTCGCTTGCAGCACATACGGCGGCAGCACCAAGTGCATCATCGGCCTCGACCTCATTCATTGCCCAGATGGTGAGCCCAAGAGCAGCCAGCGCCTGCTCAAGTAGCGGAAACTGATAGATCAGAAGCGGGTCAACATCATCACCGGTTTTGTACCCTGGCCAAAGATCATTACGAAATGATCGAATCACTTGATCGGTGGCCACACCAACATGCGTGGCCCCCTCGTCAAGCATCCCAACTAGCGAGCGCATCACGCCGCGAACGGCACCTATCTGCTCATCGGCGGCGTTCTTATGGCCACCACCCGGCGAGTAAAAATAGCGAAAAAGTTCGTACGTACCATCAACAAGGTGGACCTGCATGCGAAACACTCTGCCACAGCAGGCAATCCTGCACCTTGGGGTCTAAAAGCAAACACAAGCCTTTATGACGGCCGCTGCTAACAAACTGAGCCAAGCTGTGCAGATGGGCCTGCTGATCCCCGAGGAGTTTCCGCTTTCACTACTAGCGAACGATGCCGAACGGCAGGTAGTGCGCGTCTTACGAGATGGTCTGCGTGATGGCTGGATCATTATTCCCAATGTGGGGATGAGCGCTCAGCGTGACTATCAAATTGACATTGTGCTGCTACACCCTCAGCACGGGGTTCTGAACCTAGAGGTCAAAGGCCATCGGATAGAGGTTCGCGAAGGCATTTGGTGCAGCGGTCGCTACCCCGGACAACCGCTTAAGACACAGCCATACCAACAAGCACAGAGCAATGCCTTTGCGCTTCGCGATCTGCTGCGCCGCGAATGCGGTCTAAGGAATCTGAACGTTGAATACGCAGTTGCTTTTCCTAACACCACATCATTTGAGGGTCGGCTTCCACCAGAGGTGAATCGGGCCCAGCTCTTGATTGCTACAGACCTTGACGACCCTCAGCATGCAATCGAACTACTCATGACTCACCGGTGGGGTAATCAACCGCTGTCGCAGGATGCAATCGAATCAATCGTTCACCTGCTCTGCCCTGATGCAACCTTCTCTTGGGATCCACTTGCGCAGGCCGGCTCTGCACGCTCACGACTTGACGATATTTGCGAGGAACAAATCAGAGCCATGGCCGGCCTTGATGTAAACAGGAGGGTGGCAGTCACGGGGGCTGCCGGTACGGGAAAGTCTCGCTTGGCCGCTAGCTGGGCGCTTCGCTCCTTCCATCGCGATGAGCGCGCCCTAGTCACCTGTTATAACGAACCGCTTGCAGCTCAACTCAGACGGCGGCTGCCCGAAGATGAATCGTTGCGAATCGGCGCATTTCTGACACTGGCGCTCAGCATGGATGGCATGGAGCCGCTCGTTGCGCCTCCCGATGCGGGCGATGAATGGTGGAACGTGCATGCAGTTGGTCACCTGCTTCGTTATTGGCACCAAATAACCGAGCAGTTCGACACAATCATCATTGACGAAGCTCAGGACTTTTCGCCGGCATGGATCGCAGCACTAGAGATGCTGCTCGATCCCGAAGGCCCGCGCCGTATGCTCATCTTGGCCGATGAACAACAGATGCTCTACCAACGTGGCTATACCACTCCACTAGTTGCCGATGGTTGGACACGCTGCGAGCTGGTCGTGAACTGCAGAAATAGCTACTCAATTGGCAATCTGATTCGGCGGAGACTGAACGGGGCACCTGCTCCACTGAACCGACCCGAGGCTTCGGGTATTTGCTGGGTTCAGGCTGAGGACCGTGATTCGACAGTGGCCCGCGTGCAGGAGCAACTCCACAAACTGCTGACGGAGCAAGGAAGAGATTCTGCAACGGTTCTAGTAGAAACCACCGACAGCACCACCCGAACAGAGCTACGCTCCAAGGCAAACCTTGTGGCTTGGGAACAGGCTGCAACAGCACCGGGGCATGTGGTCTGCGAGAACGTGCACCGGGCCAAAGGGCTAGAGGTAGACACGGTTTTGTTTGTCTGTCCCGACAGCGAGGTGGAGGACACTTTGTTGTATATCGGCCTCAGCCGCGCCGTAGTGGAACTCATCATTGTGGGCCCCAAAGCGTTGGCCGAGCGACTCGGCCTGTAGCGCCTCAGGCAGCAATGCTCTGAACTGCCGTACTACTACCGAGCCGGGTACTCTCCGTGCGCTGAGGGCAGTTCGGCGATGTACTGCGCTAGCACCTCGATTGCCGGTGCGGGGAGGCCGTAGAGGTATCCCTGAGCAAACTTGCAGCCAAGTGAGACCAGAACATCTTGTTCCGACTTAGTCTCTACTCCCTCAACAACCAGAGTCAGCTCGACCGCACTAATCACTTGCAGCAGGCCTTCCAAAACTCCAAGAGCCCGCTTGCCTCCGGAAGTGAGCGCAGATACAAAAGCCCGATCAAGCTTTACAATATCGATTGGCAGTTGCTGCAACTGCATAAGACTTGAGTAGCCGGTTCCAAAGTCATCAAGTGCAATTCGAACTCCAGAAGCACGAAGGTCAACAAGTAACTGCTCATTGCCCTCAAGGTCGACAAAGGCGTTCTCTGATAACTCGAGTACTACCTGCTCAGCAGAAATACCAGCGGTCCGAATCTGATCGAGCACCTCTTGTTTGAAGGTTGCATTCTGAAGTTCACGCACAGTCACATTCAGGCTCAGGTACGGAGTATCAGACCCAAGACTTGTGTTCAAATCTGCCATCGCCGCGAATCCCTCGCGTCGCATCCAAGCATCCAGTTGACCAATCAGACCAAGTTCATCAAGGTTCTCAAGGAAATAATTTGGAGTCAGTAGACCCAGGGTCGGATGCTTCCACCGAACTAGGCCCTCAAACCCCACTGTCTGCTTAGTTGAGAATTCAATAATGGGCTGCAGGTGCAGACGAAACTCGTCGCGCTCAAATGCTCGACGCAACATAGTGTTGGTCTGAAGGTGCTCAAGTCTGTCGGCCTCATCCTCGCCGGAGTAGAGCACAGGCCCGCCTAGGCCAAGGGCCTTTGAGCGATACATAGCCACGTCAGCATTTCGCACAAGCTTCTCTACAGTGTTTGCTGCATCAGTAGAAACTGCAATGCCTATGCTCATATCTGAAAAAGTTTCGATGCCCTCCAGCTCAATCGGACGTCTCGACAATTCACTGATTCTTAACCCAAGCGCTAGCGCTGCCTCGATTGCCTTATCGGCGGTGCAGAGCAGTACAAACTCATCGCCACCAAATCGAGACAGCAAGATGTCGGCAGACAGCCCCGCTGGTGAGCGCAAGAAAACATCAACTAATGAACTCAAGCTTGAGGCAAGATTTACTAACAACACGTCCCCGGCCTTATGCCCGAGGGAATCATTGACTAATTTAAAGCGATCAATATCGCAAAACACTAGAGCTACTGGAAGGCCTCCGGCATTGCGCTCTTTTAATACCTCCGACAGACGCTGCTCGAGGAAGGCACGGTTACAGAGCCCGGTGAGGGGATCATGGGTAGCTTCGTACTTGAGTTCCCTACGAGCCCAGCTATCGCTGACTGCAATCTTGGCCAACTCTGCACAACGTCGTCCAACGTCGAGCTGAAACTCAACGCTTCCTGCACCACTGAGTGAGTTTTCTCCGTTCACTTCATGAGGCAGCGCTAATGACGCTACAACACCAGTTTTTTCCCATCGCTCAATCTCAAAAGGCCAAGACATCTTGATGACTTCAGTTCCGTCATAACCTTCGGATTGGCTCTCAATGCTGTCGATTGAAACCCGAAAAGGGCGGCCTTCAGAATGCTTGGAGCCAACGGCAGAGATCTCGGTAAAAACGCTCTCAAGAGAAGAGGCAGAAATGATGAGTTGCAACAATCGACTCTCATCATGCATGAGTTCTTTCATCTGGCCGATCTCATCAAGAGACTGTCTGAGCTCCTCTTGCTCATCGCTAAGAATTTGCGTAGTTCGGCGAAAATTGCGGCGCGTACCCGTCCACACTAGAAAGAAAAGCAGTCCTGCCGTAAGGACAACACAAAGCGCTAGAAAGAACTGGAACCAAGCCAATCTTGTATCTTGACTCACAATCTCAATAGCATTCTGATCACTCAGGTACTGCCGCTGACGTATGACTGCTTTGGCTGCGTCTTCCAAATTACGTAGCGGTTGATTCATGGTTTTTGCCCAAGTGTCTTGATCAGCTGCAAGCAGTACGCCAGTTGGGGCACCTAAGACGGCCTGATCGAATTCGGCGAGTGGTTGCTGCAATTCAGGCTTGAATGTTTCACCAGCGGCGGCACCATAACTATCGGTGACGTTTAGTCGAGTGGCTAAGCCTGCGCGTGCAATCTGAACATCACGACGAGAAACAAACCCTCCCACCCAATCTCTAGTTTTTTGGCTCAGAGTCAGGGTGTCTCTTGAAGTAGCGCTTGCCACTTCAAGAGGGGAGTCCGAGCTATTGAGCCCTGCCACCACGAGGTCGTTATTTCGGCTGTCCTCAATTGAAAGCAACAGGAGTCCAACCACTCCGACGAACACAAACATCGAGAGAATGATCTCAACAGGACCAAAGACTCGGGCCAATGCCGCATAGTTACGCATTGGTTTGTTACGCATCGCTTGCTGCGCCATAGAGGCTACTGAGCGCTGACCGAACTCAGGCTCCAATTCCACGCATCAAGGTTTGACGCCCCGGGAGCATCATCTGCGAAAATAATCCGTATTGGGCCACCTTGATCATATGGAATTGGTTTGCCATTGAGTTCATAAGCTAAGAGTGCTTTGCCCGTTACAAAGCTCTCTGCCGTATTGGAGTATTCGTACTCGTTGAGTGCGGTGGTAGTTACCATTTGGCTGCCAGTCAGTCCAGACGGAGTGAGTACTGCCTCTAGGGGGAAAGCTGTAAATGTAAGGGTCTTTTTTACAAATGGCTCCGCAATGGTGACCTTCTGCGAACCAAGAGTTGCGAGCTGCTCAAGGGAATATACCTTGGTTGCTGCGGGGCCCGTGACGATAAGCACTGCCTCATTAGGAGCCGGTGGATCAACCTCTATACCAGCGCCATAAGGGTTATCGGTTGTGTTCGTGACTCTATCTGTACTGGCTTTATCTGTACTGAGAGAGGAAGCAGTATTCTCACTACCCGAACTGCATGCCCCCGCAAAAAGAGATAACCCTGCCATGCATAATGCTGCCACAAGAGCGCTCCATGACCCGCGGCGACTCATCGCAACCCCCGAGCAACTGCGTAAAGTAATTTTATTCTACCGTAAGAAGCCACCATTACTAACGCAACAGCGCCTCAGAGGGATCATCCGGCAACTCATGCAACGGTTCAGCAAGGTCGCTAACGCGTGGTCCAAACTTCTGCCCCAGAGGTGCAAGTGCTGCCAGATCAAAGCCATATAGCTCGGCCGCGTTACCAGCCAAAATTTGACGCATCTCTGCCTCGGGCGCGTCGTGCAGGCGCTGCCGGAGTGCTTCTCGGGTATGTGGCCAAGTGCCTTCATTATGGGGATAGTCACTCCCCCACATAAATTTATCTAATCCGATCACGTATCGCGCAGCAACGTCGTCTGCTGCGGGCTGGCTTGCTCCAACCCAGCAATTCTGTTTGAAGTACTCCGTTGCGGAGCGAGGCAGCACATTCTCGGTTGCAAAGCGAAGTTCCCCCACACGGCCGGTATCTCGAATCTGGCCAAGAATCCGATCTAGCTGATCGAGCATCGGCGGAATCCAAGCGCAGCCCATTTCCGTCATCACAAACTTCAGGTTCGGGAACCGCTCGAACACACCCGAAGTGAGCAATTGAACAAAGGGCCTTTGCGAGTAGAACGTGACCTCATTAATAAATAGAAGTGCCGAGGCCGGATAGCGGCCGTAATCAGGCAAGCCAGTACCACCGTGGCTATTAACAACCACGCCAAGGTCTTCACACACTGCCCACAGTGGGTCATAGACCGGGTCGTACAACGGAGCTAGCCAGTCAACATCGGGCGGCACCGAAGAAATCAGAATCCCACCCCGCAGGCCGTTGGCGTGTATCCACTGAACGTCTTTGATGGCCTCATCAACATCGTTCAGAAAAATCTGCCCGATCCCTGCACGCCGTTCGGGAAATCTGGCGCACCAATCTGCCATCCACCGATTATGGGCGCGGATGCCGGCAAGGCGCTGAGCAAACTCTTCGGGCCGCGGTGGTCGAGCAAACAACACAAAACTTGGAAAGAATGGCGGCACAGTATTGGGGAATACAACTTCTGCCACAATGCCGTCAGCCTGCAGGTCGCCGTTTCGGCGATCGTCGTCCCAGTTGCGAAGGCGACCACCATCTTGCAAGTCTCGAAAGGGGTTCTTGTACTTCTCTCGCCAGGCGTCGAACTCTGCCACGTACGCTGGGTCAAGGTACTCGCGGTACATCTCGTGGCTACCCCCAGCATGACAATCTGCCGAGATAATTGTGTAGTGCTCATCGGTCGCAGTACTCATGGAGCCTCATTCGGTTAAGTTTGTGCTTAGTCGGGTCTGTTCAACAGACTAGAATCGGATTTCATTCTATGTCAGTTCCTCAGCCGGATGGCCTCAGCGAAGTAACACCTCTTCCTCAGTCGCCAGATTCAATGTCTGCAACACAGTTGGCACGCAGGCAGCGACTTATAAATTCGGTGATCGAACTTATTTCTTCTGCCCACGAGCTAAGGCCGGAAGACCTGCAGATGAAAGAAATTGCTGACCGCTCTGGCGTGGCCCTGGGAACGGTGTATCGCTATTTCTCTTCAAAGGATCACCTGCTCGCTGCTGCGCTTTTGCAGTGGGCCTCGGCGCTCGAAGGACGAACGGTGAATCACCCACCTGCTGGCAACACCGCCGTTGAGCGCTTGTCGGCCGTGCTACATCAAGCAGTGCTCGCCTACTCGCGGCATCCCATGTTTGCTCGGGTGCTAGTGCTTGTCGCTAACTCTGCCGACCCCTACGCCAGCCAGTGTTACGCCCAAATGGGTTCTGTTGTATACCCAGCGCTCGGTCACGCTCTTGATCAGATCGAGCCAGATACTCGCAACAGAATTCTGGACGTCATCGGCGCTGTTTGGTACCACTGCATGGTGGAGTGGGTAAATAACCGCATGACACTGAAGCAACTCACCGAGATGCTTGACACCACATGCGAACTACTTCTCGGTTGAGTCTGCGCCATATGGATCTGTATTGGCTGGCGGGGTTGAGCCTCTTGACTTGAGTTTTTTAATCACAAGGATTGCCACACCCACAACCGTGAGAACCAACAGAATCTTGAGTAGTGGCCGAGATTTTTTGGCAACGGCTGCTGCCATAAGATCGGCAGACTCAGCTGCACGAAGTGCTTTTTGTGTGCGCTCAAGCGCCGTCTCTACCGTCTCGAGCGTCGCCAATGCCTTTGCTGATTGCGTTGAAACCTTTGACATCTGTGCTCCTCTTTTATTCAACGATTCTTCTCTTCATCTGCACAGAACAAACCCTAGCGGGCCTTGCAGAAGTTATTCTTGGACAAGTTCAATTAACGTGCCGAATGAGCCCTTGGGGTGCACAAAAGCAACGGTGGTCCCCCGTGATCCAGGCCGCGGGGTCTTGTCAATAGCCGTTGCACCTGCAGCCACCATTGCGTCAAGTGCCTCTTGGCAATTCGCAACCCGATAGCCAATGTGATGCAGTCCCTCGCCACGCTTTTCGATAGAGATAGCAATAGGAGAGTCAGGTCGGGTTGCGGCAGTTAGCTGTATATAGCTATCGGCCACCTTGATCAAGGCCTCATCTACCCCATCTGAGTCCACAACTTCTCGGTGCGTCACCGTGGCACCGAAGGCTTTTTGATAATAAGCAATTGCAGCATCAAGGTCTCTGACCGCAATCGCCACGTGGTCAATCTCTGTCAGCAAACCTGAAGTAGACGAGTCTGCTTGTGTTGAGTCTGCGTGTGTTGAGTCTGCCATGTTGTCCTCAGTCCTTTTTCTTAAAGCTCGCCGCGCGCATGGCGACGGAACAGTGTGATCTTGTCTTCACCAATGCGCTCACGCTTTTCAGGGTCAGAGATCCCCATGCCCTCTTCGGGGGCCAAACAGAGCACTGCAATCTTTCCCTCGGCCTGGTTATGATGCACCTTCAAGGCCGCTTCACCGGCTTGCTCAAGAGCAAACACTTCTGACAGCACAGGCTGAATCGCTCCCTTGTCAATCAGGCGGTTCATCTCCCAAGCCTCTTGGTAGTTCGCAAAATGTGAAGAAATGATGCTCTTGAGTTTCATCCACAAGTGACGATTGTCGTACTCAATCATGTAGCCCGAGGTGGCTGCGCAAGTCACAATTTTGCCGCCCCGCTTTGCAATGAATACTGATGCACCCATAGTCGAACGACCCGGGTGCTCAAAAACAATGTCCGGATCTTCACCCACAAGCTGCCTCACCTTCTTGCCCAACCGACGCCATTCCTTTTCGTCCTGAGTATGTTCATCAGACCAGAACTTGTAGCCCTCGGCCTGGCGATCAATCACAGCCTCGCAGCCCATTGCGTTGAGCAGCTTGACCCGCTCAGGCGAAGAGACCACGCCGATCGGGGTACCTCCACCGTTCAAAACCAACTGTGTGGCGTAAGCACCGATACCACCGGTTGCGCCCCAAATAAAGACGTTGTCACCCTGCTTCATTCTGCCGGCGTGATTACCTACAAGCATGCGGTAGCTCGTCGACGCGCATAGGGCATTGACTGCTGACTCTTCCCAAGTCAGATGCGTCGGCTTTGGCATGAGCTGGTTGGCCTTCACAATGGCAAAGTCGGCCAGACCGCCGTAGTTCGTCTCAAAACCCCAGATGCGCTGATTTGCGGCAAGCATCGAATCGTTGTGGGCGGATGGGTCTTGGTCATCGAGATAGTTGCAATGAGCTGTGATGTGGTCCCCGGTTTTCCAGTTACGCACCGCAGAGCCGACCTTGAGCACCACACCAGAGGCATCGGAACCAACGATATGAAAGTCCTGTTGGTGGCGCTTGCCCCAGATGGACTCCTTACCCAAGCGATCCAAGAATCCAAAAGTAGAGACGGGCTCAAAGATTGCGGTCCAGACCGTGTTGAAGTTGATGGAGCTAGCCATCACTGCAATCACAGCCTCGTCGGGTGCAATCTCTGGAAGCGGCAAATCGCCAACATGAAGGCTCTGCCGAGGGTCCTTATCCCAGGACTCAACCCCCTCCCACATCTCTGACTCAGAGCGGAGCACATGTGCTGCGCGAGTCGACTCAGGAGTGCCAAGACTGCCCAGCTCCTCTGCAGTCGCACCTTGGGTAATTGCTGCTAAGACATCTTGAGCATGAGTCATAGGTTCTGACGGTAGTGGTTCGGGTTACCTTGGCTCAAGATTTGAAGCAGCACTTTGGTTACTGCGCGGCTTCGTAAGCTTTGGCTTGCTTGCCAACCAACCTCACGATATCTCCCATTACTAGGTTCACATCTTGAAGATGCAAGCCCCATTCAGGAGTCAGATCGCCGCCGATATCGTCAATTCGCGGAGTCGTGGGATCGGCGTTGATAGTTGCTTCCAAGTAGTTAAAACCATCGCGCTGCACACATTCGCCAGTTACCAGTCCCGGCGTACTCACAAACGGTGTAGTCACCGGCTCGGTGGGAGGGTTCACCCAACGTGTTGCGTCGCTGCCCGCTGAACTGGCACCGCTTGCGTCCCCCGACAAGATCGAACTGCCGGTTGCCGCCTGAAAATACGAGTCCAACGGTGGCGGGCCACCGGCAAGTGCTGCAGGGTTGTTGCAGGCAGCACTCATCGGTGTGGTAGCTGTTGCGCTCTGCGCTGGCGGAATATTACGAACCGCGCCGAAATACGAACCTGCAACAGGTGGCGCAGTTGAGCGGAAGGTAGCCCAGCTGACTGCGCAGGCATTTTGTTCGGGCTTACGACAGAGCGGGATGTTGGCAAAGTCTCCTCCCACGTCGGCGCCAGTCGGAACTGAAAGCGAACCGCCGGCTAGATAGGCAGCCACGAGTCGGTCTCGAACATCTTGGTTGGGGTCAATCTCAGCCTTCATCAAGTCAATCAACACAAACGTGCCCTGTGAGTGACCAAGAAGAACCACGCCTCGGCCCTGATTATCTGTGGCCATGTACTGCTTCCATGCGTCAAGCACATCGTTATATCCGCGCTGAGGATCCTCGACCGCCGCAGCGGTTCCCGAGATATTGCTCACCAAGCCCGCCAAGGTGCGCTGACGGTAGACCGGTGCAAAAACCCGACACTCCTGGCCAAGGCGTGCCGCCTGATTCAGCGCCGCATACCCCTCTTCTTGATCACTAGCACTTAAGTCACTGGTGGTCGACGGGTCACGCGAGATGGTCGGATACACGTAGAAACAATCAATCGGCGCATCCGGATTTGCAGCCCATGGTTCAACACGGGTGCTGCCATCGGCTTGGATCACCGTCGTGTCTAAGTCGCCATCACAGATGTCTTCCTTGCCTGGATGGCAAACCCAGTTAGCCAAGTCTCCGTATAGTTCGCTCTGGTATCCGGCGTAGCGCTCAAGTGCTGCAGGCTTGAGCGGCGGCTTCGTAGAAGTAGAGGGTGCGGCACTGCTGGTCTTTGTATTGCTGGTTTCTGGATTACTGCATCCGGCGGCGATCGCTAGAACGACTACTGCTAGCAGGGCAAGTCTCAACGTTTTCTTGGTCAGGCTCTGAGAGTGCACGGCCCCAACCTAGTGGCGGTGCTATTTCAAAGTTTCCCACCTGCAATCTGCTGCCTTAGACGCAGCAGTTACCGGGAAGTAACATAGAAGAACGTGTTCGTCGACCCGATCGGGTCACTAGGGAAGGTTCTTCATGCCTGGTTCCATCATTATGTCCGGTGCTCGTACTCCGATTGGCAAACTCTCTGGCGCTTTAGCCGGATTCAGTGCCACTGATCTTGGTGCGATTGCCATCAAAGAAGCTCTAGTTCGAGCCGGAGTTGATCCCGATCAAGTGGACTACGTATTCATGGGTCAGGTGCTACTTGCAGGTGCCGGGCAGATGACTGCTCGTCAGGCCTCGACAAAGGCGGGCATTCCACTTTCGGTGCCCTCAACCACCATCAACAAAGTGTGCCTGTCTGGAATCAACTCAATCATGATGGCCGACTTGCTCATCCAGTCAGGCCAAGCCGAGATTGTTGTCGCCGGCGGCATGGAGTCAATGACAAACGCCCCGTACCTGCTGCCAGGTGCTCGCGCAGGTATGCGCCTTGGCGATGGCAAGGTCATCGATTCGATGATGCACGACGGTTTGTTCTGTGCGATCGACCAGATTGCGATGGGCGGCGGTACCGAGAAGTACGCGGCAAGTGCCGGCCTGAGTCGTGAATCTCAAGATGAGTTGTCAGCGAACTCACATGACAGAGCAGCCCAGGCCCAGAAGAATGGCCGGTTCGAGAATGAGATCGTGAATGTAGAGATCCCGCAGCGCAAGGGCGACCCAGTTCTGTTTACGTTGGACGAGGGTGTACGCGCCGAGACCACTACTGACTCTCTGTCGAAGTTGCGACCAGCGTTTGATAAGGCCGGCAACATCACTGCAGGCAACGCCTCTCAGATCTCTGACGGCGGCGCTGCCGTGATCGTTATGTCGCAGGCCGCAGCCGAGCGCCTTGGCGGCAACCCGTTGGGTGAGATTGTCTCCTACGGCCAAGTTGCCGGGCCCGACGCCTCGCTACTGACGCAGCCATCGCGGGCAATCTTTCAGGCTCTCGAGCGTGCCGGAAAGTCTGTAGGCGATGTCGACCTCTTCGAGTTAAATGAGGCCTTTGCCGCCGTGGGCGTAGCCTCAATGGCAGACCTTGGGATCACCGATGAGATCGTCAACGTGAACGGCGGCGCTATCGCTCTTGGTCACCCAATTGGCATGTCAGGCACTCGCATCACGTTGACAATTCTGAACGAGCTGGCTCGCCGTGGTGGCGGACTTGGTGCGGCGGCGCTGTGCGGCGGTGGCGGCCAGGGCGATGCCCTGCTTGTCAAGACGGTCTAACCCACCAACACACCCGACCCCACACCCGACCACACCCCACATCTTTGGCGCCGGTAACCTGCGGATTCCGCTGGTTATCGGCGCCTAAGTTTTACTTCCCCCAATTCACCTCACCATTGGGGGACGCTCATGTCCTGGTTTACAAAAGGTGCAGCCCTTGCTGCCCAGCAATACGGCTTTGTGACGCATACACAACTTGTAGCTCTTGGAGCATCTACCTCGCAGCTGCAACGTGCAGCTCGCTCCTTGCGAATCGAGCGTCACGGTAACGCTGTGTACCGCTACCCCGGTGCAGCGCTCAATTGGCATGCACGCGTGATGCTCGCTGTGGTTGCGACGGGCCCACTTGCCGTGGCGGGGTTTCGTACGGCAGCCGCGCTTTGGGGGTTCGATCACTATCGCGCTGGGCCCATCGAGGTTCAGTGCCCTAGATGGGCTCGCTGTCATGAGCGCCCAGTGCTGATTCACGAGACAAAGGATCTGCCCGCCAGAGACTTGACGGTGCATCAGGGGATTCCAATTACTGCACCAACCCGGACCTTGATTGACCTTGGCCGATACCTGCCGGCTAGTCGACTCGGCAGGATGATGGATGATGCCGTTCGGCAGAAGCTGACCTCGTATGAGGCGCTCCACCTTCGACTCGCAGAGCTGTCTCGTCCGGGGCGGATCGGTATTGGTCGGGCGCGATCAGCCCTATCGACACGACAGATAGACGCGGTGGTTCCCGACAGTCCGCTCGAGGAGCTCGCTCTGGGGATTCTTTGTGCAGCAAGGGTTCCCGACCCGGTGCTGCATCACCCGATTCATGTTGGGGATCAGCTATTTGTTGCGGATATGGCCTGGCCCGAAGCACAGCTTGCCTTGGAATGCGACGGATTTCTGTTTCACAGCGGGCCAGAGCAGCTTCGCTCAGATCACCTGCGCCAGAACCTGCTGCTGAGCGCAGGGTGGACTTTTCTGCGCACCGATTGGCATACCTTGCGGACTGATCCTGGCCAGCTGATTTCCCAGATCACCACCGCTTTGGCGCCGTTTATCGACGGAATCCGTCGATAAACGGCGCCAAAGATTGGTGGCGGTGGCGGTGGGACTGGGTGAGGTGGCGTCGGGTTAGTGACGCTCGACGACGCGGCGGCCTTCGAGTGCGCGGCTAAGCGTGAGCTCGTCTGCATACTCAAGGTCCCCGCCAACTGGTAGACCACTTGACAGGCGAGAGACTGTAAGACCCGGCACGTCAAGAATCCTCGCTAAGTACAACGAGGTTGCCTCGCCTTCTAGATTTGGGTTGGTACACAGGATCACTTCGGTAATCGACCCATCGCCAACACGGGCAATCAGTTCACGAATCTTCAGCTGCTCGGGGCCAACACCTTGCAAGTGATCAATAGCACCAAGAAGCACGTGATACCGACCGTTAAAATCACGGGTGCGCTCAATCGCAACCACATCGCGGGGTTCTTCGACCACACACAGCACGTGCGCATCACGCTTTGTATCGGCACATATTCTGCATAGTTCGCCTTCTGCGATGTTGAAACAAATCAAGCAGAAACCAACTCGCTCCTTCACTTGAACAATGGCCCGCGCTAAACGGTTTGCCTCATCAGCATCGGCCTTGAGAATGTGGAACGCAATCCGTTGAGCTGACTTAGGCCCGACACCCGGTAACCGCCCAAGAGCATCTATCAATTCTTGCACTGCGTCGGCATATGGGCTCGGCATTTACAGACCTCCGAGCAAATCGCCCAAACCACCAAGATCACCAAGGCCGCTCAGGCCAGCCATTGGATCGACCTGTGACTGCAAGTGAGCCACTTGATCATGGGCATCTTGCCAAGCCGCACGGATCAGGTCCTCAAGCATTGAAGGATCTTCGGGGTCTACTGCCTCTGGCCTTATACGGATGCCAACAAGATGCAGGTGGCCGTTCAGAGTGACTAACACGACTCCTCCACCGGCGCTGCCAACTAACTCGGTTGAGGCAAGTTGCTGCTGAGCTTGCGCTGCCTCTTGCTGCATGTTCTGAGCAATCTCCATCATCGAGCCAAAGTCAAAGCCTGCAGCACCAGACTCGACGGGCTGATCTACAGAATCAGGAGTGAGAGCAGCTTCAGTGTTATTCGGATCGTTCATTTTTACTCCTCGCCGACATCAATCAGCTTTGCCCCAGGAAAGGCTCGGGTGAGCCGTTCGATTCCAGTCTCTGCAACGTCATCAGCGTTATCAAGCTCATTGATGTTGATTGCCCGCGGATCTTCGATTTCTGCTTCAGCGTGATCCTCCGCCGTAGGTTCTGGGGATCCCGGACGGCGGACAGTTCTGGGACCCCGATCGCTGCCCGATTCTGAACTAGGCGGGGCACTGCCGCCGTACTTTATGGCCTCGGCTTTATCTATGACAATCAATGAAACCGGGGCACCAAAGTGGGCTGCAAGTGCCGCCTCAACATCGCCACGGGAACGTTCCGCGCGATCACGTGTTGGGGAGTTTTCTAGTGCGAACACTGCGCCGTCCGGGGTAACTGCAACAAAATCGCCGGTGGAGTAAATGGCCTTAGCCACACCCCGCAACTGTGGCAGAACCGCATCGGTAAAGCCGTCTCTCAACTGCTCAATGCTGAGGAGCGCGCCTGCGGCAGGCGTTGCGGCGGGGGCAGGCGGCGGGGGTTCGGCGGATTCGAGGGATTCTGCGGGGGTCACAGTTGCGGCAGGTACCGCGGGAGCGGGAGTTTGTGCTGATGGCGGCGTGGGCTGCGGTGGCGGAGCAGGTGCAGGTGCTGCTGACTGTTTGGCTTGGGCGGGCGGAGCGGCAGCGTGGGCTGCGGGCTGGCTTTGCGCCTTAGCCAAAGCTGCACGGGCTTCGGCTACTGCTCCTTCACGACTTGAGCTTGCCGTTGATGCAGAAGTTGATGCGGCAGAGCTTGAGGCAGGCCCGGAACTATCTGCCGAAGAACTTGCCGCGGCGCCGGACTTAGTTGATGCGGGTCCGGCACTAGCTGTGGGCGCAGAACTTGCCGAGGAACTCGCCGCGGGTGCTCCCTGCTCTAGGCGCTCAACGCGCTCAAGTAGGGCTGCGAGCGACATGTCTGAAGTGTTCGTAAGTCGCACTAGAGCTACCTCTAGAGGTACCCGCGGGTCTGCAGCGTGGCGCATATCAACGAGTGCTCCCCCGACGGCCTCCATCGCACGCGTTAGCATCGGGGTGCCGAGCCGTGATGCCCAAGAACCCAACTGTTCGGCCTCCTCGACCATCAGATGCGGAACCTCTACACCTAAGGACAGCAAGAAAGTGTCTCGTATGGAGTCCAAGAACGCCTTGCCCAGAACACGAGGGTCATGACCCTGTGCCAGCGCGTCTGCCACAGCCGCAATGGCTTGGCCGCTGTCTCTGCTAGCGAGCGCCTCGAAGAGTTGCTCCACGGGTTCGGCACGGGTTACCACTCCACCAGCGGCCACTACTTGGTCAAGAGCCGAAAGCGTGTCACGTGCAGAGCCGCGCCCTTGCCGCACCACCCAGGCTATTGACTCCTCGGCCACGTCTAAGTCTGCATCGGCGTTGATCCAACGAACGTAGGTCTCGAGTTCTTGAGCAGAAAGCAACTGAAACTCGAAGTGTTGAGTTCGGCTTTTGATGGTTGGCAAAACCTTTTGCGGGTCTGTAGTAGCTAGAACGAACCGCACATGGTCGGGCGGTTCTTCAAGTGTCTTCAGAAGCGCGTTTGACGCACCCGGCGAGAGCATATGAACCTCGTCCAAGATGTACACCTTGGTGCGTCCTGGTGAACCAACTGCCGTCCGCTCGATCAAATCACGGATGGCATCCACGCCGTTGTTGGAAGCGGCGTCGAGTTCGAACAAATCAAAACTTCGACCTGCCTCCATGTCTTCGCACGGGGTGCATTCACAGCAGGGCTCACCTTGTTGCAAGTTGATGCAGTTGAGTGCCTTGGCCAGTATTCGAGCAGTAGAGGTTTTTCCAGTACCACGCGGACCAGAGAACAAATATGCATGCCCCTCTGTGTGCGAATTGACCGCGTTACGCAATGCGCCCACCACGTGATCTTGCCCGCGCACCTCACTGAATCGTCTGGGACGGTACCGGCGGTACAAGGACTGATAGGCCACGGCAGTATCTTACTTGTGCGAAGAGATGCCGACCGTGCTGGTGTTTTCAGGAGGCGGCCAGGCGATCTGCGGCACACCGCAGGTTCCGCTGAGAGCTGCTGCCTTCCGGCCCTGACCCGATTCACGGGCTCCGATTGCACAGGGCCCGACCGCCACCTGAAAACACAAGTGAGTACTCAGACTATCCTCTCATCTTGGAGACGTGCGAGAGCGGCCGAATCGGCACGCTTGGAAAGCGTGTGTGGGGCAACTCACCGTGGGTTCGAATCCCACCGTCTCCGCCACATGGACTGCCCGCTTGTAATCAGCTCACACTGGATGCGAGCGGGCAGTGACCGTTTTGCAGACCCGCTACCGTTCATCCATGCGTTCCGATCACCCAGTGCTGCCAGCCGACCCGATTCACGAAGACTGGATGGCGCTTGCACTTGATCAAGCAGCAGCCGCACTTACACACCAGGACGTTCCCATTGGCGCAGTTGTGGTTCAGTTGGGCGGCACTGCAAATAACTCTGGTGCAGCAAAGGTGATCGCTAGTCGCCATAACGAGCGAGAGGTCAATGCAGACCCACTTGCTCATGCCGAGATGCTTGTGATTAAGGATGCGGCAACCGCCTTGGGCCGCTGGAGATTGGACGACTGCATTGTGGTAGTGACGCTGGAGCCTTGCCCGATGTGTGCGGGTGCACTCTGGGCATCGCGCATCAACAGTGTGGTCTTTGGAGCTGAGGATCCCAAGGCAGGGGCGCTTGGGTCTTTGTACCACCTTGGACAAGACCCACGTCTAAACCACGAGTTTGCAGTGCGAGGACGAGTGCGTGAGGCCGAGTGCGCAGAGTTATTGGTTTCCTTCTTCGCAAGTCGGCGCTAGTGCCGCTAGGTTTCTGAGCGGAGAGTTGCCAGAGCGGACGAATGGGACGGTCTCGAAAACCGTTGAGGTGCAAGCCTCCGGGGGTTCGAATCCCCCACTCTCCGCCATTAGAACCCATGCTACGGCAGAGGGTTCCCCCGCTCGAAGCCTGCGGATTGCAGGCTCCGAGCGGGGCTCAAATAGGCCTCGCTATGAGTACCGCCTGCGCAGTTGCAGTGCAGTGGCTCCTGAACCAACGAGCAACGCGGCGATGATCAGCAACCGAATCAGGTTGCTGCCAGTTAAAGCCAAAGCGCTTCCTGAACTGGTGCTCCCCGATCCTGAACTGCTAGATCCAGAACCCGGTGCGGTCTGAGAGATTCCCAAAACCTGGGCTGGAACTGTAGTAGTCGAAGACGTGGTCGGCGGCACAGTCGAAGTAGTAGACGTGGTCGGCGGCACAGTCGAAGTCGTAGACGTGGTCGGCGGCACAGTCGAAGTCGTAGACGTGGTCGGCGGCACAGTCGAAGTAGTAGACGTGGTCGGCGGCACAGTCGAAGTAGTAGACGTGGTCGGCGGCACAGTCGAAGTAGTAGACGTGGTCGGCGGCACAGTCGAAGTAGTCGTCGGCGGCGGCACAGTCGAAGTAGTCGTCGTCGGCGGCACAGTCGAAGTAGTCGTCGTCGGCGGCACAGTCGAAGTAGTCGTCGTCGGCGGCGGTATCAGGCCTGCGCAAATGATCCAATGCGACACCTCAGGCACATTGCCTCCACCATTCTTTGGCGAGTAGTAGAGCTCGCCAGCGATAGGCAACTCGTAAACCGCGTTACCAGCCCCGCTGCCAATGTCCACAGAACCGCCCTTGACAACTAAGAGCGCCCAGGTCCCGGGGTTGAGCACTACTGCTTTGCCGTCGTCATCGAGGTAACCATCAGCATTTTCGGTGTTAGGTGGGTCGTACTTGACACACGAACCCGCCGGCAACTCGTAAAGAGCTTCCCAGTAGGCGGGATTGTTAGGGTTGCCCGGGGCGGGACTCGCACCTGCGGTAGTGAATTGAAGCACCAACGCAGATAGCGCAAAGAACACAGCAGCGATAGCTACCCCAGCGCGACGAAGCGCTAATGAAACTCCAGATTTCTTATTTGTTCCGTAATTTTTCTGTTTCACAACCAGTTCCTTCTTCTAATTAGCCATAAACTCTTGACTGATCCCAGCGCAAAATGCCGCCGGATTGCATCCGTACAAATACCCTTACACGATTGATAGTCAAGTAGCAAGAGGTAAAATTCCTCTGGGAGCATCCATTCTCGACTTTCTCTACGGAAAGCGTTTAAGGGTCCGCCACAGGTTAGTTCGCGCGGTGTAGTGTTGGTGGGGTGGATGCGTCGGCTGAGGAGTTGGATGAGTTCTTCGCGACGGTGTTGCCTCATCTGAACGAGGTGCAGCGCCGTGTTGTTGCGGGGGCGATGGCGCGGGGGTTGGGGCATGGCGGCAAGACCGCGGTGGCTTCGGCGTCGGGGATGAGCCGCAACACTGTGATCAAAGCTCAGGGCGAGGTCGAGGCGGGCATCGAGCCGTCAGAGCGGTTACGCGCCGAGGGTGGTGGGGACCGCCCCGCGATCGACAAGCAGCCGGGGTTGCTGGAAGCGCTGGATGAGTTGGTGTGGCCCGAGACGCGGGGCGATCCAATGTCGCCGCTGAAGTGGACGTTGCGGTCGACCTACGAACTCGCCCGAGAGCTGACATCGAAAGGGTTCACGGTGTCCGCGGAAACGGTGCGCCGCTTGCTGCATCAGATCGGCTACTCGTTGCAGGCCCCGTCGAAGCAGGTTGAGGGCACGACGCACCCGGATCGTGACGGCCAGTTCGAGTACCTCAACGGGGTTGTCGCCGGGCGACTTGAGGCTGGTGAGCCGGTGATTTCGGTGGACACGAAGAAGAAGGAACTGATCGGCAACTTCAGCAAGGGTGGGCGGGAATGGCATCTCCGAGGTGAGCCGACCCGGGTCAACGTGCATGACTTCGCGGATCGGGCTCTCGGCGAGTACGGCAAAGCAATCCCTTATGGGATCTACGACATCGGCAACGACGAGGGGTGGGTCAACGTGGGTGACACAGCGGACACTGCCGAGTTCGCTGTTCACTCGATCCGGGGCTGGTGGACCACGGTGGGCCGTGACCGGTTCCCTGACGCCAGCACCCTCACGATCACCGCTGACTGTGGCGGATCTAATGGCTACCGGGTGAGGGCCTGGAAGTTTCATCTCGCGAAGTTGGCAGCCGAGACCGGGCTGGAGATCACGGTGTTGCATTATCCGCCCGGCACGTCGAAGTGGAACAAGATCGAGCACCGGCTGTTCAGTTTCATCTCGATCAACTGGCGTGGCCGACCATTGACCGACATTCGCACGATCATCGATCTGATCGGCGCGACGAGCACCCAGACCGGGCTGGTTGTGCGGGCCGTACACGACACGAACTGGTATCCCACGGGCGTCAAGATCACCGACACCGAGATGGGCACGATCCCACTGCGCCCTCATGACTGGCACGGCGACTGGAACTACACCATCAACCCGCCACCATGAAACGCTCAATCAAACCCGCGGCGAGTCCTTAGCTACAGAAGGGGTAACGGTTGTGGCGACGCTGATCCGGCACCGCTGGACCTCCGCGTTCGACGGAATGAGCCGCAGCGACCGTCGGAGCTGCGATTACGACGCTTACCTCCCCGATCGGCTCGCCGGTTGGGATCTCAAACTTCCTGCCGACCTCGTCGCCGACCTCAGCGATGCCGAAGCCGCCATCAGGCGGCTGAACACATCCGCAACATCGCATGTCAGCTTGGAAGGGCTGGCACGGTTCATGCTGCGCGCCGAGTCGGTCGCCTCCTCGAAGATCGAGGGCTTGGAGGCCGGGTCGCGCCGACTGCTCGATGCCGAGGTCGTGCTCGCCCAAGGCGGCAACGCCGCCGATCAGATCGCCGTCGAGGTCCTCGCCAACGTCGCTGCGATGGAGGCCGCAGTCGAGCTGGGCTCGTCGACGGGCACGATTACACTCGACGACCTCCTCGACATCCACCGGATCTTGATGGAACGATCCTCGATACCGCAGATCGGCGGAGTCGTCCGCACAGTGCAGAACTGGATCGGCGGCAGCAGCTACAACCCCTGCTCGGCAGCCTTCGTCCCACCCCCACCGGAGCCCCTCGACACCTTGCTGCACGACCTCCTCGAGTACGTCAACGGCGACGACCATCCCACACTCGTGCAAGCGGCGATCGCCCATGCGCAGTTCGAGACGATCCACCCCTTCGCCGACGGCGACGGACGCACCGGCCGGGCGCTCATCCACGTCATCCTGCGCCGGCGCGGCCTCGCCCGCGCTTCGTCCCACCGATCAGCCTCGTGCTCGCCACCTGGGCCAGTGACTACATCGCCGGCCTCACCGCGTACCGACACCTCGGTGCACACGACAGTCCAGAGCGCTCCACCGGCGCCGTCACCTGGCTGCGCACATTCACGACCGCAGCGCATCGATCGTGCAACGACGCCGAGGCATACGCGACCAGGATCAAAGCCCTCGACGCACGATGGCGCGCACAACTCGAACGGGTCCGCGCCAACTCGGCAGTAGAGCTCCTCCTCGACATCCTGCCCGGAGTCGCAGTCATCACCGTCGACAGCGCAGCGCCGCTGATCGGGCGGTCAGAGATGCGCACCGGTGAAGCCATCAACCGCCTCGAAGCCGCTGGCATCCTGCGCCAGCGCAACGTCGGACGCCAGCGCTACCGAGTCGTCGAAGCAGTCGAGGTCATCGACCTCTGAGCGTGGAGCGACCGCGGCGTACGAACGACGGCGAACGCCCGCAGGCGGATCTGTTCTCGATCGACCCGCATCTCCGCGGGCCGAGACGCAAGAAGGCCCTGGCGGATCTTGCGATCTAGCAGGGCGTTCGTAGTGGCGGGGGCAGGCAGGGCAGGTCGCGCTGCACGGGTGTGTCGTTCCGGGTCGAGCGAGGGAGGGGCGACCTCTATTGAGAATAGGTCTCATTCTTTGTTACGGTGCCGACAACTTGGAACGGAGACCAATGAAACCCATCACATACCCAAAACTGTCCGTGGCAGCAGCTGCACTCGTCGCGGGAAGCCTGCTTGCAGGCTGCACCCCGCCGCCGGAGCCCGTTGCGCCGAAGCCATATGAACTCGTGGTCCTCGACGCCACCGGGACCGACGGAGTCGGGGCCTACGGCATCAGTGCGGACGGTTCACTGATCGGCGGCTACGCCGCCAAGCAGATCGACGGGAACCCCGGCACCGTGGGCACAGTCTGGGACGACAACGGATCTCGCACCGACACCGTCCCGGCGGCCGGGCTCAGCGCCGGAGTCATCTCGGTCGATAACGACGGCACCGCAGTGGGCTGGTCGACCAACGTCGCCGAAACCGACTATCCGACGCGACCGGCAAAGATCGCGTCCGGCGCGTTCGCACTGCTTCCCGGTTTCTCGGCTCCGGCGGAGTTCGGCTCGGCCAGCTCGGTCCGCAACGGCGTCATCGTGGGAACCGCTGTCGACGTCGACGAAGAGATCAGCCAGCCCTGGGTCCACGCGGCCGGCACGACCCATTCGCTCGGCAGCTTCGGCGGTGACAGCGGTTACGCCTATCAGGTCAACGCCAGCGGACAGATCGTCGGATGGTCACAGCTTGCAGGTGACCCCTTCGTGTCCCACGGTTTCGTGGTCGACGCCAACGACACCCTTGCAGACGCGACGCACCTGACTGGGCTGGGCGGGAACGTCACCTTCGCCCGGTCGATCAACGACGAGGGCGTCGTCGTCGGAGACTCCTCCGACGGAGCCGGCAGCACCCACGCGTTCATCTGGACCGCAGCTGGCGGGACCGAGCAGATCGCCTCTCCGGCATCGGGTCGTTCTTACGTGGTCGCTCGAGGGATCAATAACAGCGAACAGGTCATCGGGTTCGGACCTGCGACCGCCGGCGGGTTCGAGGCCTGGTACTGGGACGAATCAACGGGCAAGCGATTGCTCAACACGATGGTCGATCTCCCCACCGGGTGGCGTGTCACCGATGCGTCGGGCATCGCCAATGACGGATCGATCGTGGCGACGGCCATCGACGGCGACGGCGACAGCCACGCAGTCGTGCTGCGCCCCCGGACCAACCCGTGAGCGCCTCACGGGTACAGCGCCAGGTGTTCGCCGCGACGCTGGTCCTCATCGCCACCCTGATCAGCGGTGCATGCGCGCCAGCGGGTCCGGCGGGTCCAGCGACGACCACGACCACGACCGTGCCCAGCACGGTCGTGGTGACCGACGATGCACACCTCGACGTGTTCTCGATTGACTATGACGGCGACACCCTGCGGCTCCGCATCGATCACGCCTCAGAACTCCAGCTCCTCGACCCGGCGACGTCGGTGGTTCACGTGCGACCGGCAAGTCGTGGCGTGATCGGCTCGAATCCGCTGTTCGCGTTTCTCGGCCCGGCGGGAGGCTCGGTGTGGACTCTCGACGGCGGCTGGAGCGTCCACGGCGTGCCCGCCGGTCAGTTCATCAATGACCGACTCCAGATCAGGCTCCTGAGTGTCAGCGGCCCCGGAAATGTGGGCGTGTGGAAGTACACGTCGCTCGCTGACCCGAACGCCGATCTTGCGTCCTCTGCGCCCCTGCCCCAGGTCTTGGAGATTGCACGTACTGCCCACAGTCACCGAAATTGGTCCTTCACCGCCGAAGGCAATTACACGGTGCAGGCAGAAGTGACAGCCGTGCTCGCGTCGAACGGCCAGCAGATCACCTCTGGTGTCGAAACCTACACCTTCGTCGTCGGACCATATCCGGCGTCCTGATCAACGCAGACCTCCAGCGACCGACCACCCTCGATGAAATCGAGGGTGGTCGGCGTCTGTTCCCCTGCATGTTCTCGGTAGCTGCCGTCGGGTTCAGTTCAGCCGGGGCGGTACCGCTCTTCGTTGGTGATCATGTGGAACAAGGTTCTGTGCCCGCTCTCTCTGGTAGCGAGCGCAACTGTTCAACCCTTGGCGAAGGCGCAGGCCTGGTCGAGCAGCGAGTCCTCGACGTGGGCGCCGGCTGTGAGAACGAGCCGGTGGTTGGGGTCGATCCGAATCTTTCTACCGCCGCCGACCTGGATCGTGACGGCTCCGTCGATCTCGAGGGTGAAGGTCGCCGCGACGCGTCCTTGGCAGTCGAGGACTTGGGAAGTGGTGAGGTAGGAGCTGAGTTCCATCTGGTCATCTTTCTGTTCAAGAGGAGCGGTCGCAGAGCACGCCGTCGAGGACAACGACTTCGCCTCGCAGCACGGTGTGGCGAACCCGAGCGGTGAGGCGGCGCCCTTCCCACGGGGTGTTGTCGGAGCGGCTCGCCAATCGATGCCCGCGCACCACCCACGAGGTATCGGGATCGATGACCGTCAGGTTGGCTGGGGAACCGACGTCGAGGGGGTGTCCATGGTCGACGATGCCGGCGATCCTGGCCGGGCCCCACGACAGCAGTTCCGCAGCGCGTTGCACGCTCAGGTGCCCAGGAGCGACCAGCTCAGAGAACACGACAGCGGCGGCTGTCTCGACCCCGAGCATGCCCGGTGGCGCCTGATCAAACGGCAGGTCTTTCAGGCGTCGGTGGTGAGGGGCGTGGTCGGTGGCGATCGCGTCAATGGTTCCGTCCCGAACGGCGATCCGCAACGCCTCGAGGTCGGAGGGTTCGCGCAGCGGTGGGTTCATCTTTCCGGACGTTCCCAACGACCCGACGTCGGTGTCGGTGAGCAGCAGGTGTTGGGGCGTGACCTCAGCCGTGACCCGCACCCCCGATGCGCGGGCTTCTCGGATCAGGTCGGCCGAACCGGCGGTCGAGACGTGCAGCACGTGATATCGGCCACCGGAGATCCGGGCAAGTTCCAGGTCGCGGGCAACAATCAGATCTTCTGCTTCGCGTGGCCGACCGACCCGACCCAGGCGGCGTGACACAACCCCGTCGTGCATGACCCCGTCGGCGACACGCTTCGGGTCTTCGGCGTGTTGGGAGATCACCGAGCCGGGAAGTCGAGTGGTCGCCCGCAGCGCAGCCGCCATGAGCTCGGGATCGGCGACCGCTGATCCATCGTCGGTGAAGACCCGCACCCCAGCCGCGTGCAATGCGGCGAGGTCGCAGAGTTGTTCGCCAAGTCGGCCGACGGTGACCGTCGCGGACAGGTGGAGGTCACAGGGGAGACCCCGGGTTCGGCTGCGGAGTTGCTCGACCATCTCGACCGAATCGATCGCCGGTGTGGTGTTCGGCATCATCAAGCAGGCCGTCACCCCGCCGAGCGCCGCCGCCCGGGCGCCTGACTCGAGGTTCTCGGATTCCTCGCCTCCGGGTGTGCGGAAGTGGACTTGGATGTCGACCAGACCAGGCAGCACCAAACACCCGGTGGCGTCCAGAACCCGAACCACGTCCCCAGCGTCTCCGACCTGGCGGATCCTTCCGTCGGCAATAACGAGGTCGGTGCGCCGGAGTCCCGATTGATCGACGAGGGTGCCCCCGCGAATGGCCAGCGGCAAGGCGGTCACGGGTGAATGGTCCGGAGCGCTGCGGGGGGTTTGGTCTCGCAGTTGATGCGTCGAGGAACGGTGGCGGTGAACGCGACGGTGAACGCGGCGCAGGCGACGAGCGCGATGGTGGCGCCGGGTGGGGTGCCGAGGTGGTAGCTGACGATCAGCCCGATGACAGAGACGGCGATTCCGTCGGCGATGGCGACCGTGGTCATGGTGGCGACGCGTTCGGTGACGAGGCGCGCAGTGGCAGGGGGTATGACGAGAAGTGCGATTGACATGAGCACGCCGACGGTGGAGAGGCTGACGACGACGGCTGCGGTGAGGGTGACCATGAGGAGGAGCCGCAGGCCGCCAACGTTGATGCCGACCGACGTGGCGTGTCGATGGTCGAAGGTCGCCATCTTCAGGTCGAGGCGTGTCACCCACAGCGCTGCGAGCACGGTGGCACCGAGGGCCATGTTGACGACGAGTTCGGTGCCGGTGACGGTGGTGATCTGGCCGAACAGGAAGTGCGAGAGTTCAACACCGGTGCCGTTGCGGCTGAGAATGATCAGCCCAATGGCGAAGAGCCCGGTTTCGACGGTGCCGACGATGGCGTCGCCACCGAGGCGTTCGTGGCGTTCGAGCACTGCCATGAGGAGCCCCATGACGGTGCCGGCGATGAGCCCGCCGACGAGGAGCGGGATGCCGACGAGGTAGGCGACGCCGACGCCGCCGATGGTGGCGTGGCTGAGCGCGTCGCCGAGGTACGCGAGGCGGCGCAGTACCAGCCACACACCAACGGCCGGGGCGGTGACCCCGACGATCAGCGCGGTCGCCAGAGCGAACTGCATGAATTCGGAGCGGAAGGGGTCGATCAACCAGTTCACGACACACTCGGCTCGAGTTCGGCGGCGCTGAACAGGCGGTCGAGAAGGTGCTCGTCGAGGATTGCGTTGGGTGGGCCGTCAGCGAGCAGCGTGCGGTTGATCGGCAGGCAGCGATCGAATCGGCGGCGAACGAGTGACAGGTCGTGGGTGGCGACGAGAACACTTGCCCCGGACCGACCGAGTTCGCCAAACAGACCGACGAGTTCCTCGACGGTGGGCTGATCGACGCCGGAGAGTGCTTCGTCGAGCAGGAAGATGTCGGCCTCCTGAGCCAGGGCCCGTGCCAGGAACGCCCGTTGGAGTTGGCCGCCCGACAGGGTGCGGATCGGTCGAGCGCTGAGATCGGCGAGTCCGACGACACCGAGCGCGTTGTCGACGACTGCCCGGTCCGCGCCGCTCGGGCGCCGGCCGACCCGAAGGAATCTGCGTCTGCCGCTGGCAACGAGTTCGTTGACGGTGATGGGAAAGTTCGGGTCGATGTCGGATCGTTGCGGGATGATGGCCAGGTTGGCCCGATCACGGCGATGGTGGCAGTGCCGCCCGTCGAGCATGACCGATCCGTGGTGCGTGATGTGCCCCGAGATCGCGTTGAGGAGGCTTGATTTTCCGGCGCCATTCGGGCCGATCACCGCCACCACTTCACCGGGATCGACGGTAAAGGTCACCTGCCCGACAGCAGCGCGATCTCCGTAGGTGACGGCGAGGTCGACGACGTCGAGGCGGACACCGTCGCGTGGTTCGAGGTGGCTCACGTGCAGCGAAGTGCAGTTCGTAGCGATGCCAGGTTCTGTTCCTGGATCGAGATGTACGTCGTGCCATCCTTGAGTTGCTCGGCGGTGAGCGATTCGATCGGGTCGAGGGTGTCAGTCTCGGCGCCAACTTCACGGGCGATGGTCTCGGACAGCTTGGGGGGAAGGTTGTTCTCGAAGAAGATCGTGGTGACCTTGTCGGCCTTCGCCTTGGCCGCTACTGCTTCGAGCGTTTGCGGGTCGGGTTCCGCGTCGGGCGACAGGCCGGCGATCGGGACCTGGACGAGATCGAAGTCGTCTGAGAGGTAGGCGAAGGCGCGATGGCTGGTGACGATCGTGCGGGACTCGCAAACATTCAGTCCGGTGATGAAGCTGTCATTCAGCGATGTCAGCTTGGCGTCATATGAAGCGGCGTCAGCAGAGAGGGCGGCCGAGTCGGCTGGGAACAGCTTCTGGAGCGACGTGGTGACGGTGTCGGTCATGGCGATCATGTTCTTGGGTGACACCCAGATGTGGGGGTCTTTGCCCGAGGCAAGCTCTTCGCCGTCGGTGTCGCCGGTGGTGCCGGCGAGTTTGTCGGTGAGGTCAAGCAGGTCAACCGAGTCGAGGAGATCGACCTTGATGACCGAGTCGTCCAGCTTCTTCACTGCCGCTTCGATCTGCGGCTGGAAACCCTGGCCGAGGTAGAACACCGCCTTCGCCGTCGAGAGGTCGGTGACCTGCTGGGGCGTGAGTTCGGTGTCGTGAGGGCTCTGTCCCGGGGGCGTCAGGTTGACGACCTTCACGGTCTTGCCAGCCACGGATTCAACGATCTCTTGGACCGGATAGAACCCGACCGCTACCAGCGGCGGGCTCTGTGACGTGCCCGCCGAGGAGTCCTTCGCGTCGCTGCAGGCGGCGAGCGAGGCCACGGGAAGCATGACGGTAAGGGCGAGAACGTTGAGTTGGCGGCGCATTCGATCAGTATGGCACACTTATAAGAGTGGTTCCCATTCCTAGTTCAGGACCGGGGGCTCACCCACTGGGAGGTTCGATGATCGATCGACGGTTCGGCGGCGGCAGCTCCAATCTGGAGCAGGTCACTGCGATCAAGGGGTGGGTGCGGGCCCGTTCCGATGTGGGTGACGGGGTGACGGTGATGGTGAGCGAACTGGCGTGTACCGAACCCGGATGCCCTCCTACCGAGACGGTCATCGCAGTCCTTCGAGACGACGGCACGACGACGAAGGCCACCCTGCACTGCACCGTCTCGGACGTGAAACCCGCCGATATCGCCGAACTCAGCTTCGAATGACCGCTTGGTGCTCGTGTGCTCCACCGTGGAGGTAGCGGGCCGCTGAGGGGCCGAATAGATGCGGGACCAGCGGTGCCGGCGGGGCGGCGGGGCAGCCCTGTGCGATCCAGCCGGTCAGTACCGAGGTGCTCGGGGCGTCGAGGACGCGACCGAACCAGAGGGTTTCGCGTTCGAGCCGGCCGTGCGCACCCGCGACCCGCCGCTTCACCTGCACGATGTTGGACTCCGAGCATTGGCCCATGCACCCGGTGATTCGAGCCTCACCGTGGCCCCACAACCCCACTGCTGCTTCGAGTTCGGCGAACTGTGCGTCGTGGTCGACGTCGGGATGTTTTCGGACGGTGCCGCAACAGCAATCTCGACAGACCAACACCACGAGGTGATCGTCGCCGCGCCCGGGCTCGCGTCGCGGGTGCACGCGACGCACTGCGACCGGAACCGGAACCGGAACGGCGTCGGTCACCGGGCGCTGCTGATCATCCACAGACTGCCGTCCGCAGCGCCGACAGCGATGGATGAGCCGTTGGGTGACCACGCCAACGTCGAGATCTCCGAGCCAACATCGAACACCTCGTCAGGCTTGGCGCGTTTCGATCCGGAGTACACCCGCACGAGCTGATCGGTGCAGCCGGTCACGATCAGGCGTCGATCGGGGCTCCATTGCAGCGCGGTGACTCTGCCATCGTGGCCGGAGAGCGAGTCAGGGCGGGTTCCGGCGGGGCCACGGCCCTTGAAGTTCCAGGTGGTGACACCTTCGGTGTCGGCGACCGACAACCGACTCCCGTCGGGAGTCCAGCCGAGCACCGTGACCTTGCCCGGATATCCGGTCATCTCCAGGTCATCAGCAGACCACAGGCGGTAGACCCGCACCGTTCCTTCCTGAGTGCCCGCAGCCACCCATTTTCCGGTCGGTGCCACCGCAAGGCTCAACATCGAACCCTTCCAGTCGAACGAACGGACCTCCTCGCCGACCCCGGGTTCGAACCACCGGATGCCGCCATACACGGTGGCGCCGACTCGTAGCCCGTTGGGGCTCCACGCCACGGCGGTGACGGTGCTGCCGAGACCGAGGTGACGTTCACCGCCGCTTCCGTCCGCGTCAACCACGATCAGGTCGGTTCCGACCGCAGCTGCCAAGTGACGACCGGACGGATCCCACCGGAGTTGCTGACACCAGCCCGACCCCTCCACACGTCCGACCGGACCGGTGGTCGGCGACCAGAGTCGAACCACCCCATCCTGGCCCCCGGACGCGACGACTCCGCCTGGTGACCAGTCGACCGACAACGTGCCCAAAGCATGTTCCGCGAGCTTGATCGACTCTGACGTCGTCTTGTCGACCACGAGCGTCTCACCCGACAACGACCCGGCGACCACCGCGTTGCCATGAGGTGACCACGCCAGCGCGGCGATCCGATCGGCGCAACCACTGATGCGTTGTGCCCGCAACGCCATCTCAGCGCGCCGCGACGAGACAGTCGGTGAACCGTTGGGTCAGCTCGGCGCGGTCCAGATTGCGGCCGATGAAGACCATGCGATTGGTGCGGTCCTCGTCGGGCTGCCAGGGCCGGTCCGGTTCACCGTCGAACAGCATGTGGACTCCTTGAAACACGAAGCGCCGATCCTCGCCTGCGATCGCGACGATGCCCTTCATCCGGAAGATGTCGACGCCCTTCTCGCCGAGTAGCCAACTGAGCCAGTCGTTGATCTTGACTGGGTCGACCTCACCGGCAATCTCGAGGCCGACCGAGGTCACCGACTGGTCGTGTTGGTGTTCGCTCTCCTCGAGGAACTTGGGGTCGAACTCGAGGACACGTGCCAGATCGAACGCCCCGACCCCGAGTATCCGGTCCAAGTCGATCTTGGCGAAGGAGGCAGGGATGATCTCGGCCATCGAATTGATCGACCGGATCCGCCGCTCGACCTCGGCAAGTTCGTCGGCGGTGACGAGGTCGGTCTTGTTCAGGATCACCCGGTCGGCGAACGCCAACTGTTCAAGCGCCTCGTTCTCGACACCCTCAGGCTTCACCTCGTCGAGGTGCTGGAGGATGTGGCGGGCGTCGACCATCGTGACGATCGCGTCGAGCGCCAGTTGCGATCGCATCTCGTCGTCAACAAAGAACGTCTGCGCCACCGGCGCCGGGTCCGCCAACCCCGTCGTTTCGATCACGATGCGGTCGAAACGGTCACGGCGGGCCATCAGATTGCCGAGAATACGGATGAGGTCCCCGCGGACGGTGCAACAGATGCACCCGTTGTTCATCTCGAAGATCTCCTCCTCGGCGTCGATCACCAACGCGTCGTCGATCCCGATCTCTCCGAACTCGTTCTCGATCACTGCGATCCGTTGGCCGTGTTGCTCGGTCAGCAGATAGTTCAACAGCGTGGTCTTCCCGGATCCGAGAAACCCCGTCAACACAGTGACCGGGACCTTGACGACAGCTTCCGATGTGCTCATCTCTCCACTATAGGAATGATTCCTGTTCCCATGCAACAACTTCCGGTCACCGTGCTCTCGGGGTTCCTCGGCGCTGGCAAGACCACCGTCCTCAACCATGTGTTGGCCAACCGCGAAGGCAAGCGGGTGGCCGTGATCGTCAACGACATGAGCCAGGTCAACATTGACGCAGACCTGATCCGTGGCGGCGGCGCCAGCCTGGATCGCACGACCGAACAGTTGGTCGAGATGACAAACGGGTGCATCTGCTGCACTCTGCGCGAGGACCTCCTCATCGAGGTCGCCCGCCTCGCCGCCGAGGACCGCTTCGACTATCTGCTGATCGAGTCCACGGGAATCTCCGAGCCGATGCCAGTCGCTTCGACGTTCGCATTCATCGATGAGGACGGCTCCTCGCTCGGCGATCGGGCACTGCTCGACACAATGGTCACCGTTGTCGACGCCGAGCGTTTCAGCGACGACGTCGCGTCGTTCGGTGATCTGGCCGCGCTCGGAGTCGGCGCCGACGATGACGACGAGCGGACGATCGCCGATCTGTTGATCGACCAGGTCGAGTTCGCCGACGTACTCCTCATCAACAAGTGCGATCTTGTCGACCAGGCGAAACTGGGCGTACTCGAAGCCCTCCTCGGCCGCCTCAACCCCGGCGCCTCCATCGTGCGAGTCGAACGCGGCAACGTGGCACTCGACACGATCCTCAGTACTGGACGCTTCGACTTCGAGCAGGCGGCGGAGAACCCCGGTTGGGTGCGTGCTCTGAATGGAGAGATGCCGTCCGAGACCGACGAGTACGGCATTGCGAGCTTCGTGTACCTGGCTCGTCGGCCGTTCCATCCCAAGCGCCTCGCACGAGCCCTACGCGATCCCTTCGATGGCGTGCTGCGCTCCAAGGGTTTCATCTGGATCGCGAGCCGCCCCGACGTGATGGGTCTGTGGAGCCAAGCGGGCGGGTCACTGACGCTCGAACCATTGTCGCGATGGCTGGCCGACACCCCCGTCGACGACTGGCAACTGGACCCCGAGGAGACAGAATCCGTTAACACACTCTGGGATTCTGCCGTCGGAGACCGTCGTCAAGAACTCGTGTTCATCGGCGTCGGCCTGGCCGAGACGACGATCCGGCACCGACTTGATGATGCCCTGCTGAACGATCGAGAGATGGCAGCCGGTCCGCGCCGCTGGCAACGCTTCCGCGACCCACTCCCCCGCTGGGATCTCGACGCCGTCGACGGCGTCGAAACTCACTAACCCGTCACGGACACGACCCGAGGAGAACCCAATGTCCAAGGTATGCATGGTGACCGGAGCCCTACCGGGCTTCGGGAACAACGTCAGCCACAGCCAGCGAAAAACACGCCGGATGTGGAAAGTCAACATCCAACGCAAGCGATTCTGGGTGCAGTCAGAAAGCCGCTGGGTAACTCTCACCGTCTCGGCACGTGGAATCAAGACCGTGCAGAAGAACGGCATCGACTCGGTACTCGCCGACCTTCGCCGTAGCGGGGTAAAGGTCTGATGGCTAAATCATCGAACCGGCCGATCATCAAGCTCCGCTCCACCGCTGGAACTGGTTTCACCTACGTCACCCGCAAGAACAAGGTGAATACCCGGGAGCGAATGGAACTGATGAAGTACGACCCCAAGGTTCGACGGCATGTGTTGTTCCGGGAGGAGCGCTGAGAAGCTCAGTTCCAGTCACGATTGTCGCTGGCGGCTTCGGCGCCGACACCACGGCGCTCACCCGCCGCTTGATCAACGCGCCCAACACCGGTCGGACGGCAGTCGTCCACTCTGGGGTCGACCCGGGAGACCTCGGGGCCTGGATCCAGATCCATACCGAGGAAGGGGTTGCGTTCACCGCCGACGATGACTGTCCGTGCTGCGCCCTTCGGCTCGACCTCGTGACGATCATCGAGGACCTCTGCCGGCGTCGCACGCTTCCTGACCACGTGATCATCACGACCACCGGCGATGCCGATGTGGCGACGATCGTCGCGACACTCCTCGCTAACGAGCTGCCGGGCAACACGGTCCACCTCGACGGCATCGTTGTTGTCGCTGACCCCGCCGTTTCCGAAGCCGGTCAAGGGTGGTCGCCCGATGATGAACCGACGACGCAGCGTGTTGCCATTGCCGATCGTGTGGTGTGCGATATCGCCGCCTTGTCCGACCTTGGCCTCCAACGCCTCGTGACCATCGGGGCCTTCGACCCGCACACGACCGCCCGGCGCCTCGAAGGGCTCCATCCCTCGCAATACACCGTGCCGAACGCCGCAGCATCGAGTGGTTGGTCGACGGCTCTCGTCGCCGTGGCCGGGAACCTCGATCCTCATCGTCTCGAAGACTGGATTGCCGAGGTTCAGTATCAACTCGGGGCGGATCTGCTCCGCCTCGAAGCAGTTCTTGCGATCGACGACGAGCCGAACCGATGGGTCGGCCACGGATGCCGGACCGCACTTCGCTTCTCCGATGGCTCGCCATGGGGTGATACGCCGCGACGATCAGTGATCCGGCTCGTCGGCAGCGGGCTCGATACCGATTCGTTGGCCGATCGGCTCCAGTGGTGCCTCCTCGGGTGACGGCAGCCGCTGAGGGGACATGCAACGTGCCGAAGCTGCAGTTGGATGAGGCAATCTCGCGTCTGTCCTGGTCAGGCGATGGGAGTCGTCTTTACATCGGAAGCCGGGGCCATCAACACATGATCGCCGATCTCGACGGAATCCGGTTTCTGCCATCGTTCGAACGAGGGGTCAGTGCAGCGGCATGGAACAGCGACAGCTCCGCGCTCGCCGTGGGCTCGCCTGACGGTCACTTGCTCGTCGACACCGATGCCGGCCGCTGGCACGTCGATGAGGGCGGTTGGATACACGACCTCTGCTGGAGTGGAGACCTCCTGGCGGTGGCAAGCGGCGAAAGCGTTGCGGTCCATGCCCGAGACGGAGGGCTCGTGCGTCGCTATCCCCTTCAGCCAGGTCCGGTCATGGCGGTGACGTGGATCAGCGGAACGGTTGGAGACCTGGTGATCGGCACGGTCGGGGGCCTCCGTATTTTCGACCCTCGTGACGCGTCGCTCCGAGATCCAGTGTCTGTGTCGGCATCTCCGGGAGCAGTGCTCGCGCTGCGTGTATCGCCGGATGGTCGGGCGCTTGCGTGCGGTGACTTGATCGGCGATGCGCGTGTTCTGTTCTTGGAGTCGGACCATGAATGCGACCTCGGCGGGTTCCCGACTGGGGTCAGACTGCTGTCGTGGACAGCGCCTGCCACTCACCTGGCTGTGGCCGGCGGACTTGACCTCCCGGTGTGGGAGGTGGGTGCCAACGACGTAGCGCCAACCCCAGTTGTGCTCAGCGGACATACTGCCGACATCACCGCGCTCTCAACAGCCACCCACGACGACATGATTGCGACCGGCGACGCGGATGGGACCGTCGTGGTCTGGACACGCACAGACATCTGGCGTCCGTCGAGCCCGCTCGTGTGTCGGGCCACCGTGGCGGACATCGCCTGGCGTCCCGACGGCGAGGTCGTCGCCGTGGGCGACGATGAAGGAAACGTGTACTTCTCCCACCCGTAAGAACTCGTTCACGCCTCCGCTGGTGGCGACACCGCCGAGGCCGAGTTTGCGCCGGCGGCTGGCGGTTCAGCGCGGACCGTTACGAGATCGCAGCTGGGGGGGGGTTGCATCGGCTCCGCACATATGCGATTATGTCTATGTGAGTTCAACCACCGACCGCCACGAAGCAGCAGCGGAGTTGCTTCGTTCTCTGGCGAACCGTCACCGGGTAGCCATCGTCGAAGCGCTCGACCATGAACCGCACTGCGTGCACGAGCTCGTCGAGGCGCTCGGCATCGGCCAGCCGCTTGTTTCCCAACACCTGAGGGTGCTCCGAACGAGTGGGCTCCTGACGACCCAGCGCCGCGGCAAAGAGATTGTGTATTCCCTCACCGACCATCACGTCGCCCACATCGTGGGCGACGCCATCAAACATGCACAGGAGTGACATGAGCATTACCCACGAAGTCCACACCGATCACGACCACAAGCATCAAGAGGGGTGCGGCCATGTTGCAGTCCTACATGGTGACCACACGGACTACCTCCACGACGGACACGCGCACCACGATCACGACGGCCACTATGACGAGTGCGACCTGGCCGACGTCCACACCGCCGCCGAGGACCACGGCGATCACCAGCACGGCGACAACTGCGGACACGAGACGGTGGCCCACGGCGACCACGTCGACTTTCTCCACGACGGACACCGCCACGCCGCCCACGGCGACCACTACGACGAGCACTGATCGAGCCTCGCCCGACGCCACCCACCTAGGAATCGTTCTCATTTGTTGGTACGGTGGCACGAACTTCTCGACCCGAACAGCGTGACGACCGATGTCGCTCGCTTACTCTGAGGCCGCCCATGTCGCCATCCCCCCCATCGACCGCCTCTACACCGGATCTGCATTCCGACGCGGCGGCGCGCCTGCGGGTGATCGGGCACACCTATCCGTCCCGGCGCCGTGCGCTCGTCGAGATCTTCGACCGGGCGACACAACCCTTGTCGATTCCAGAGGTGTTGGAACAGGACCGCAAACTCGCTCAGAGCTCGGTCTACCGCAACCTCGCCATCTTGGAATTGGCCGGGGTCGTGCATCGCATCGTGACCAAGGACGAGTTTGCGCGCTTCGAACTTTCCGAGGCACTGAGCGGCCATCACCACCACCACCTGATCTGCTCGTCGTGCGGATCAGTGGAGGACGTCACGCTGCCCGCAGTAGTCGAGACAACGGTGAACCGAGAGATGAACAAGCTGGCAAAGCGCCACGGGTTCGCCCCGTCAAGCCATCAGATGGACCTCGTTGGTGTGTGCGCCGGCTGTCAATGACCAAAGCGGAGCGGTAGCTCCACTTGCGGGGGAGCGATAATCAGCGATCGCGATGCTGATGCGTTGATGTTTCCTGGGCAACCCCTCGGCGTCCGATCCGCCGAGCGATGCCGTGACGCGGCGCTCCGAGCCAACTGGCGATGAAGACCGCAGTGATGACCAACACGATGGTGCCCCCCACCGGCAGGTCGTAGCTCCACGACAGATAGATCCTAACCACGCTGGATGCAGCGCCCAGCAGCGGTGCCAACAACATCATCGAGGTCAGGCGATCCGTGAGGAGCCGCGCCGATGCTGCCGGCGTGATGAGCAGGGCCAGGACCAACACGTTGCCGATCGTCTGAACCGCGACGACCACAGCCAGCGTCACGCACACGTAGAGCAACAGATCGAACCACAGCGGTTTCAGCCCCATTGCCCGGGCCATCTCGCGATCGAGTGCAATCGCCACCAGCGGTCGGTGGACCATGGCCAGCAGCCCCAACACTGCGATCGTGGTGGCCGCGACGGTGATCAGATCACGTTGGGGAATCCCCGTGATCGAACCGAACAGGAACCCCTGCAGCGATCCGGCGTACCCGGGAGCCCTCGAAATGATGACCAGCCCGAGCGCGAACGAAGCGACCAGAAAGATCCCGATCACCGAGTCTTCCTTGACCCGTCGGTTCTGCGAGAACAAGGCAACCAGCACCGAGGTGATGATTCCACCGACCGCTCCACCCAAGATGAGGCTTCCCTGCGTCACGAAGGCCACCGCCAGCCCCGGGAACACCGCGTGTGCCACGGCATCGCCGATGAAGGCCATGCCTCGAAGCACCACATGGGTCCCGACGACGCCACAGACCACCGAAGCCAGCACCGTGATGATCAGCGCGCGCTGCAGAAAGGCCAGATCGGGGTTGGCCAGATCACGAATGAAATCATCAACGGGCATGGTTCAGATTCCTGCGAGAACACGAAGGAATGGGCTGGCGGCGTCGACACCGAAGGTCGTGGCCCACAGGTGACTGACCCCGGGCCGAGCGCCGAATTGAGTTGGTTAACAGCTACACGCGGCAGTAATGCCGGTGTCTTCGACTCGTTTGGTCGGCAAGTCTTACTACGCGGTACGAACTTCAATCACCTTGGCGATTACTTCTCTACTGACCCCAGCCTGCCCACCGTTGCCACCTTGGATGAAACCGACTGGTCTGATGCTGCAGCGCAGGGAATGAATGTGGTCCGACTAGTTACTAGTTGGTCTGCATGGGAGCCGGTGAAAGATCAAATCGATCTGGGCTACTTAGCTCGGGTTCGCCAAGCTGTTGCAGACGCAAACACACACGGTATTTATGTGGTTATCGACATGCACCAAGACGCCTGGTCAAAGTTTGTGTTCACTCCGGCCGAGGAAGTCTGCCCGTCGGGCACGTCACATCAGATTGGTTGGGATGGTGCGCCCGCTTGGGCCACCATGACTGACGGCTACCCCACCTGCACTCCGGGGGGTCGTGAGAACAGCCCAGCGGTTCGCGCTGCTTGGGAGAACTTCTACAGAAACACCGGAGGCATTCGCAATGAACTCGCACAGCTTTGGGGCTTCATCGCCACTCAGTTTGCCGAAGATCCAGGGGTGGCTGGATTTGATCTGTTGAATGAACCCGGATACGGGTTTGATCAAAACATCACGCTGGTTGGCTTGGCGCAGTTCTATGCGGCGGCCATCACCCAGGTTCGAGCCGCAGAATTAGCAGTTAACAATGCTTCGGGATCGGCGCCCGGCCATATCGTGTTCTTTGAGCCAACGGTGAATGGCCCCTTTGTAGCAACAGAGTTCAGCGCCGACCCGAATTTAGTATTCGCCCCACACAACTACGGCGAGTCCATTATCGGCGGAGGGATTCCTGGCTTCCTTGAACTGATTACTGGCGCGCTGCAAACACTGACAAATGCTTACCGCACCACAAGTTGGATCGGCGAGTACGGCACATTTAATAGCAATCAAACCGAAGCCACTTCATACATGTCGCTCTTTAACCTCTTAGATGATCGCAACCCCGGCGCTGGCGGAACCTGGTGGCAATGGGAGCAACAGTGTGGTGACCCCCACAACGCAAACGGGGCTTACCCCCCAAGTGCCGAATGGCTAGCCTCTCAGCAGCAGAGCTGCACAGAGTCACCTCGGATGAACACCCCGTGCACCGCTCGCTCCTATCCGCGGGCAATGCCAGGACGGTTAGATTCGGTAGTGGCCGGCCCATGCGGTGGTGCCCTCAGTGTGTCGGGTCGGACTACTGCTCCAAGCACGGCGGTGCTTTGGTTCCAGTCCGATTCTGCCGTGGCGCCAACGGTAACTGGGGCAGGCCTAGGCGGCTCGGATTCACTCCGATCTCGAGGCGGGTGGCGAGTTACGGTGCAAGTTAGCGGCAACTACCAGATCAACCTGGCGTAATAGCCGTCCGCCACCACCGCCCCTACCAACCCCAACATCCTGTTTTGTCCTGCGAGGGACCCCCTATAGGGGGTCCCTCGCAGGACAAAACAATAAAAAAGCGTTGTTGTTGGGGTTGGTGTTCTTGTTGCCGTTGTAGGTCTTAGCCCCGGGCGAGCAATTCGTCGAACGGTCCAGTCACCTCATAGGTGATCCCCAGTGGCAAACCCAGCTTGCCCACTGTGGCACGCTGTGAACTGAAATACAGGCGCGTCCCATCAGGGCTGAAGCACGGCCCTGTCACTTCGCTACCGTTTTGACCCGGCAGACGAATCACAGGCAGAGCAGAGTTATCCGGGCGCAGCATGACAACTTCCATGTTTCCGCCATCCTCGGCAATTAATAACGCACCCGACCCTTGGTCAAGCCACAGGTTGTCCACGCCCGAGAGCACACTTGAACCACCTCCTTGATAGCGAACATCTATAGCTAGGCTCGCAATATCAAACTCCCAAACTCTGTTATCGCCCTTTGTGGTGAACCAGACCGTTCCCCCGTCTGTGGCGATTCCCTCACCGCCATTAAACTTAAGAGTCCCAGAGACTTGGCTTCGACATGGTGACTGCAACACATCGGGCCTTGGGATAGGCACTCGAACCCACTCGATAAGACCAGCTGTGGTCGAAGCAATTGCTACCTCGAGTAGGCCTGCAGACAGGTCACCCTCGGCCTTGGGAGTGAATCGATAAAAGGCACCATCTGGTCGATCCTCGGTCATGTAGACGCGCCCGTCAGCAGCGACGGCTGCGGCCTCATGCTTGAACGCACCCATTGCCCACCGGCGACTGGCGCGATTAGCTCCAGTGGGATCGCACTCCCATACCGAGCCCCCCTCCCACTCCTCGCAGCTCAACCAGGTACCCCAAGGTGTCGCCCCTCCGGCACAGTTGAGTGCAGTATTTGCCAAAATCGACTCTGCGCCAACAACGCTGCCATCTGGAGCAAACCGGATAGATGTCACCCCACCAGTAGCAGGAACCTCATGATTCACAGCGAGATACCAACCCCCGGCAATAGCTGTGTCAACAAACGTTGCGGCACCGTCAGGAAACACTCGGTACTCCAGCGAACTTCCCGGGACGATCTCGCCAGCGCGGGCAATTACGCGGCTTGAAAAACCTGGAAGAAGCAGTACGCCGTTCGAGTCAACACCCGGTTCAGGCCCAGTTGATGGAGCACAGGCCTGCGTGAAAGCGGCAGCAACCGCAAGCATGCCTGCGCTTCCAGACCACTTCAACACTGCTCGGCGTGGCACCTGTGCTTGCGCCTTATCAGTGGATCCTCCGCCAAAGTTTTGTTTCCCGGCCATCTTGTTAACGGTACAGCACCACTCGCACCACTCCACCCTCTCCACACCCTGTTTTGTCCTGCGAGGGACCCCCTATAGGGGGTCCCTCGCAGGACAAAACAGTAAAGAAGGCGGGGAGGGAGCTATGCGTTGAGCGCGCCCGTGATGATGAGACCGGCTGTGAGCCCCGCAATCACTATTCGGTACCAACCAAAAATAGCCAGACTGTGTTGCTGTAGATAGGTGATCAACCACTTGATCGAGATGACCGCTCCTAGGAAAGCAAAGACCAATCCGATTAGAGGGTCAACTACGCCGAATTGAGTAAACAGTTGGCCACCGTCTTTAAGAATGGAATAGCCACTAGCGGCGCTGAGCGTCACAAATCCCAACAAGAAACTGAACTCAACAGCAGCACTCATACTGACTCCAACTAATAGCGCGCCCAGAATCGCTGCCAAGGACCGACTCGTTCCCGGCCACAGCGCTACGCACTGCACCAAGCCGATGATGAAAGCCTGACGAACAGTAATCTCGAGCAAGCGATCTCTACCTGGCTCCTCGGGTTCGCCTCGACGAGGGATCTTTCCCGCCCGCTCCAATCCCAAAATGAGCAGCCCACCCACAAACCAAGCAAACACAATGGTCCAAGACGAGAACAGCACCTCTTTAACCTTGTTGTCTAGCAAGAACCCCACAACCGCTGCGGGGGCGAATGCGACGACTAACAAGATAAGCAAATGTCTTCCGCCGGCGGACTTGCCAAACACCCCCAGAATCATGTCTCTGAATCGCTTCCAGAACAGTCCAGCTACTGCAAGAATCGCTCCGAACTGAATGGCAATCGCATAGGTATCGGCGGCTGCAGTGTCTGCCTTAGTCGTTCCTAGCCCCATTAGGTCAGAGGCCACGAGCAAATGGCCCGTGGAAGAGATTGGTAAGTACTCCGTCACCCCTTCGATGATTCCGAGCAGAGCAGCACGCCAAGCTGTCATCGCGGTTTCAGTACTTGAGGCGACCTGAACGCTAAGCGCAGCCGCGGCAGCCGGTTGCACCACTGCAAGAACTGCCACCGCAGCGAGCACCCCAGCGGCTGTGGCTTGTACTACTGCCTTGGCCTTGATTGCATGAATAGTCACTTTGGCAGCGTAATCGTTGCAGCGAATGAGAGGCGCGGACCGCCTGAGCGGCCTAGCTTGGGGAGCCAACACGCGGATTGCAGATTGCGCAATTCATTGGAGGACTCATGCACGTACTGATCACTACTGACGGGTCGGAGGTCTCGATAGAGGCTGCCCAAAAAGGGATCAAGCTACTCAGCCCCACCAAAATCACCCTTCTGACGGTTGCCGATACCAGCGTTGCTAGTGATTCAGGCGCTGGCGGATTCGAGGGAAACCTGCTTTCGCCCACGGAGTCGATGAAGGCTCGAAACATAATTCTGGATGAGGGCCGCGATGAACTCACCGATACCGTTTCTGCATTAGGGGTCGACCCCAGCATCGTGCAGCACAAGGTGGTCGAGGGCTCCGCTGGAATCATGATCTGCCTAGTAGCAAAGCAAACGCGCCCAGACATTGTTGTTGTGGGTTCGCACGGTCGAGGATGGTTTAAACGCGTTGTGATCGGCTCGGTGAGCGAGTACGTCTCGCGGCACTGCGTGGTTCCCGTTCTTGTGATTCGCCATACCGACGCAGCCGACGCAGCCGACGAAGGCACTCTGGTTAAGGGCGCAGGGCCGGCAGAGACAGCCGAGACAGAAACAGGCACAGAAACAGCCGCAGACAACAAGTGACGAGTAGCTCCGATCCGTCGCTCTTTGATCCAGAGTTAGCTCAACAAACGGTTTCACTACAACGCACATGGTCGATTTCTGAGCTTCACCAAGCCATAAATGGGCTACTAGTAGATGCTTTCGGCAACGAACTATGGGTGCAAGGCGAAATTCGCAATTACAAGGTTTCAGCAAAGAAACACGTGTACTTCGATCTGATCGATAGCGAGTCCAAAAATCCCACCTACCCCACCATGTTGGCTATTACCTTGTTTGCACGTGAAGCTGCCGATGTGAGCAGGTTCCTTGCCGAGCAAGGCGGAGCAATCGCGCTTGGTGACGGAGTGCGCGTCCGCATCAGTGGCCGCCTAGCCACCTACGAGTCGCGTAGTTCGATTCAACTTCGCATGAGCGCGATTGACCACACCTTTACTCTTGGAGTGCTCGATCAAGAAAGGGATCGCGTTCTAGCTCTGCTCTCTGCGGAAGGGTTGCTCCGTGCCAATTCGCTTCGCTCGCTCAATCCGCTGCCCACCCGAGTGGCTCTGATTACAAGCCTTGGAAGCGCAGCGCATGCAGATGTTCTGGGTGAGTTTAAAAAATCTGGGCTTGGGCTTCAAGTCTTTGAACTAGACGCTCGGGTTCAAGGCGCCGAGGCAGAGGCAGATATCTTGAGTGCTGTGCGCACTGCGCAAAGCCTGAAAGTTGACGTGATTTTGCTGTGTAGAGGCGGAGGGGCTCGCACTGATCTTGCGGCGTTCGACCTTGAGTCAATTGCTCGGGCTATTGCAGGCTCAGCCATAGCGGTATTCACTGGCATTGGCCATGAGATCGACAGCACCGTGGCCCAAGAAGTTGCTCATAGCGGCCACAAAACGCCAACGGCCTGCGCTGCTGCGCTAGTGGATCAGGTGCGCTCTGCTATGGAACTTATGGAACGCTCTTGGATACAAACCTGTGGTGCAGCAGTGTCGCTGATTGATCACAGCGAGCGTCAGATGATTGACTCGGGCAGTCGCGCCGGTCGAGCCGCTGTTCGTCACGTTGATCGAGAGCAGCAACGCGTTGCCCATTTGCTGCACCGATCCAAAATTGCTGTTCCACGCGTGATGAGTGCTGCCGATACCCAAATAACTGCAGCAGCAAACCGGGTTGGCAGAGCCGCAACGCAATGGGACGCACTAACCCGGAACCGCCTTGACGCTCTATCGGCAAGAGCGCAGGTACACGACCCGGCAGCGGCGCTCAGAAGAGGCTGGTCTATTACTCGGTCAGCATCGGGAACAGTGGTGCGATCTGCGAGTGACCTTCACCCGGGCGAACAGATCACAACACAGCTTGCAGATGGCAACCTGACCTCAACCGTGACACAGAGCCCAGTTACAACAAGCACGAGCAACCAACATGAGGAGTAGCAAGTGAGTATCAAGGCCACCCCACCAGAAGAACTCGGGTTTACTGCTGCAATGGCAGAACTCGACCAAATTGTGGCATCACTCGAATCGGATGCGCTTGACGTTGACGCGCTTGCTGATCAGGTGAGTCGCGCTGCAGAGCTTGTGGATTGGTGCCGCACAAAACTTGATACCACTCGTTATAAGGTCGAAAAAATTGTTACTCGTTTAGATGGTGCAAGCATCGCTGAGCCATCCGAGTAGCGGACCCAGAGCTACAGACCTGCATACATCTGAAGTGCCTCATCTACTGTGCTTTGCCCAACTCCCGGTTCGGCGGCAACTGCGGCCAGCCATTCCGGTCGAGCCACGGCACAGACCATGATTGGTTTTTCTAATTTGCTGCTATCTATGACAAAGCGAACATAGGTCTGGGCGTAATCAGGTGGGCGAACGTCCCGAGCGAGTTCGATTAATGCAAATGGGTCGGGGCTCGCAGCAGCCCATGGCGCCGGAAATGGAACCGAAGGCGACCCGGGGTGGATGCCGCCGCCCACTAAGCCTGGCCCGTCAGACATGACTACTCCGCAAACTTGCATCGGCCGCGCAGCAGCAATCAGCAGACCGATGTAGGCCCCAAGGCCGCGACCCAAAATGGTCACTTGGCCGATGTGCTCGAGCGCAGCATCCACATCGCCTACAAGAATCTCTGAGGTATAGCCCCCTCCGACGGGAACGGTAGAGGAACCGTGACCAGTAAAATCAAGCCCGTAGACCGGACCGGGCCATCGAACAGTTGGAGGCACTGCCGCAGGTGTTCGCTCGCCGAGCCCATGCAACAACAACAGCGGCCGATGCGCCGGGTCTTCGCCTAGTGCCACGCGATGTAAAGCAAGGTCGATTCGGTTATGCCTCAGCCACACGAGATCGCCAGTTATGGCCGATTCAGAACCCGGATCAGAAACAGTCACGACAAGAACTCCAAAATCAGATCGGCTACAAGTCGAGGCTGTTCGATATGCACAAAGTGCCCGACGCCTTCGAGCCCCTCAAATTGTGCGCCAGGTGGCAAATACGGCTCCACATCGGCTGGACGACTTCCCCAGCCCATGGTCTCTATTTCTAGGCCCATCACGCCAAGCATGGGCACTCCAAGACCCGGCAAACGAAGCATTGACCACTCGGGTCGCCAGGGTCCAAAGCCACCCATGCGCATGGTTGGATCTAACTTCCAACGCCAGCCGTCTGCGTCGTGACGGGCGCCAACCTGGACTAGGTATTGCAACCACTCGGTGCTCATCCTTGGGTTCATCCGCCCGCGCCGCTCGGCAAGTTCCTCGACCGTCCCCGGCCGACGCTGCTTGTTGCTCAGGGTGCGACGATGAGCAAGCCAGCGGTCCAGCTCATCGCGTTGCATACGCGTTCGCTCAAGCTCAGATACGTCTGACATGTTGTTGCCCGATGGCAGACCGTCAAGATTGACCAAGGCAGACACACGGTGCGGCGCGACGTTGGCTAGGTGCATCACCATTGAACCACCCTTGGAATGACCAATGAATGGAAGTGGCTCATCGGGCAGCGTGGCCAGTACCGAGGCAGCATCTCGAATGTCTGCCTCCCAGCTATAGAGCTGCGCCCAAGCAGACTCGCCGTGCCCACGCTGGTCCCAACTCACTACCCGATACCCAGCATCTGCCAGCATCGGAGCAAATCTATTGAGGGTCTCTGCAAAGTCAAACCCGCCGTGTGCCAACAACATGGCCGGCGCGTGCTCATTGCCCCATTCTGCAACAGACAATGCCACACCAGCAGAGTCAACTACGCGGCGGCGATCGGGACGTCTCACACCTTCGGGTTGCGCAAAAATCTTGCTCTGGGAGTCAGAAGGCATCCATTGATAGTAGGTCTGCTCACTATCGCTACAGAAGTTGAAGCAGTGGAACAGCCGATTTGACTCCCTGTTAGTTAGAGTTGCGCAACGAGAAGTCTTATGGACGCAAACAGCTTGCAGAGTTCACCACCTTCAGATGCAGAACGCCTCGACCTAGCCCAGGCGGTCGCTGTGCTGCGTTCGCTGCCATTCGGCGGCATCGACGATGCAACCCGAAACTTTGCACTGCCGCCATCTATTCGGGCAGGGGTGTCTCCTGCTATTGCAACCTTTCGCTGGGGAGCAGTTGGATTTGGGATTGTATTTGCCGCGCCAGAGGCTTTTCGAGGTTCGTATGTTGCGGTACTTACCGTTGCGGTCTGTGTGTTCATCACAACTTGGCGCACGGTAATACCAATCCGGCTCGCCTCGACTCGCTTTCAAGACCGTGTCGTAGCTTTTGGCGACGTAGTAATCATTGGTCTTGCAGTAGGTGCTGGCGGAGGCCTTGAAAGCCCGTTCATATTTTCTCTACTCGCAGCCATGGTGGTCATGAGCTTTGGATGGGGGTACCTTGCCGGCAGCATTGCTCTAATAACGGGGGCCGCCGCAATGCTTCTCGCTCTACCACTTGGTCTCAACACCTATAGCCAGCAAGCCGACTCACAGCGTGACCTTGGCTTAACCCTCATGATAATTTTTGTGGTCACCTCAGCAAGCTTTGTGCGCGGCCGGCTCTTGGATTCAGAGGTACGTCGAGGCTCACTCGCTGGTCAAGTGGACTCCCTAAACGATGCAAACAACCTGCTGAGTTTGATGAACAGTGTGGCTCGCACACTGCCCACCTCGCTGAGCTTGCGCGAGGCTCTGGAGGCCTCTCGACAGCAGCTTGAATTAGCGTTCGATACGCGTATCATCTGTCTTGTAGTGCTTGACGAGCGTTCTGATGAGTGGGTGCCGAAGTTGGCAGATGGTTGCTTTGTGAACCCGGCATATAGAACTTCGGTGTTACCCGAGCCGCTTAACGCTGCGCTCGCATCGGCTACGCCGGTGCTTCGCAATGCGTTAGACAGCAGCGAAGAACTGAACTTTCTGACAAGTAGCAGCCAGAGCGGGCTCTACATTCGCCTAGAAACACGTGGCAGCACCGTTGGCCTATTGGGCCTAGAACACCCCGAGAATGCACATTTTCAGCCGCAGCATCTGCAACTGCTGAGTGGCATGGCAGAGGTTTTGGCACTCACGATTGATAACGCACGCTGGTTTGGTCGGCTGCGCACCTTGGGTGCACAAGAAGAGCGCATTCGTCTTGCTCGAGACCTACACGACCGGCTTGGGCAATGGCTTACATATATCTCGTTCGAACTTGAGCGTATTATGGGCAACCAACCGGAACAGGCTGAAGAACTCGCTCAGCTCTATTCAGATGTGCAAGCAGCCCTTGATGAGCTTCGTGAAACCCTGCGCCAACTTCGTTCGGGTGTCAGCGAGGAGCAACCGCTCTCATTACTTGGACGAGACCTAGTTGCACGGTTTGCAGAGCGATCTGATCTTGCTGCCACATTCACTGTGGTCCGGCCAGACGAGCGACTCACTGTGCCTGTAGAGAACGAGCTTTTGCGAATACTGCAAGAGGCACTCAACAACGTCGCTAAGCACGCCCGAGCCACCTATGTGAGCGTGATTTGGACTGTAGACGGTGGAAACTTTCAGCTCGAAATTATTGACGATGGTCAGGGCTTTGAACTAGCTCGAGGTGTTCGTGACTCTTCATACGGCTTGGTGGGAATGCGCGAACGAGCTGATGTTATTGGCGCAGATCTCACCATAGAAAGCAGTCCAGGTTCTGGCACCGTGTTGAGAGTCTTTGCGGGTAACACAACTAGCGGCTCGGCTAGCGCCACAGCTAGTAATCAAGAAGTACCGGTCAACAAACAGGGAGTACTGCGTTGAGAGTTCTACTAGCTGATGATCATCAGATCCTTCGCGACGGAATCCGTCGTGGTCTTGAAAACGCAGGTGAGGAGGTCGTGGGTGAGGCCAGCAATGGCGAAGAAGCAGTCACTCTTATGCGAGAGACCCACCCAGACATTGTGCTGATGGACCTCTCTATGCCCGTGCTTGATGGCGTGAGCGCAACACGCCGAATCATTGAGGAGTTTCCAGAGGCCAAAGTGGTTGTCCTCACCATGCATGATGACCCAGCGCTCACACGATCGGCACTAGAAGCAGGTGCCGCGGCCTACCTCACCAAGGGAACCTCATTTGCAGATGTGCTCGATACTCTGCGACGAGTACTTTCTGGCGAAGAGGTGCTGAGTTCTCAGTTGGCCGCATCGATGCTGACAGTCGTTAAGGCAGAGAATCCAAGTGAAGACCTGTTGTCTTCTCGGCAGACTGAGATCTTGCAAATGATCGCAGACGGACAAAGCACCAAACAAGTAGCTCGTGAACTAGGGATTACCCAAAAAACGGTTCATAACCACTTGAATGCCATTTATCGCCGTCTTGACACGCAAAGCCTGACTCACGCTGTTTTGTCTGCAGTTCGGCTGGGAATTATTGATCTTCGCCCTACCTCCGAAGACCGCGAAGCGCTCTAAGGAAATCGAATAAAAACTACGTTCTGTGAGTAAATCTGCTCGAATGTCTAAAATCCGTCGATTTAGTCACCCAAAGTGGCAAGCCGTCGCGGTTTTTGCCCATAGGCGACAAAGAAATATTCTGTGAAGATACGAAGGAAAGGAGGGGCGCATGGCGAGCCTAAGTAATGCACTCACAGCACAGCGCGCAAGACTTGGTCGAGTTCTGCTTGCCGCGTCAGCCTCTTCCTTGATGACTTGCGTGGTTGCGCTTCCCATGGCCTATCAGGCTCATGCAGCGCGCGCTGAACTGTCGGTCACCCAGCCAGTGACCACCGCTCCGAGGACCGACCCAAACAGCAAAGTCCCAAGACTTCCACCGGTCGAGGTTCTTGGTACAACCACGATTGCCACGACCGAGACCGAACCTCCAACAGAGTTTGCAGAATCTCCGACTACTTCTCAGAAAAAGCCTCGGCCCACTACCACCACACGGCCCAGGTCACCGAGAGCAACCAGCCCTGACGCCTCGAAAACAACTTTCTTTGAAGGATCGAGTACTTCTACTCCTGCCCCGACAACTCCTCAAACCAGTATTCCTGGTACCTCAACAACAGAAGTTCGCATCACCCCTGGAGGTATTTTTTGGTCAACTACGCCTTCGCTTCTGCCTTCTTTTACATTGCAAAGCGCTGAGATTGTAGCAAATACCGAATCTATCTATGTGTTCTTGGACGCCGGCATAGAGGACGGCATTGTCAGGGTGCAGTTCTTTCTAGATGACAAACCGAAAGCTACAGACATGCTTTCCCCGTGGGAACTACTCGGAGGGGCATCACTCGATCCAGCAGATCTGACCGTAGGGCAACACACGGTTCGGGCAGAGGTGACCTTCACTGATGGACGCCTATTGACCCGTGAAGCAGCATTCAGCATTCTCAGCAGTTAGCTCTGTGGCTATGAGGCTCTGGTAGGTCTCGCCTACGCTACGTCAAGGTCATTGAGCACACAGAACGAAGGGTATCCCTATGCTAGAAATTCGCGGCACTGTAGAACCGGGCTTTGAGCAAGTTCGTGACGCCTTTCAAAAAAACTTTGACTCCCATGGCGATGTTGGAGCAGCGGTCAGTTTGTATGTAGAGGGCCAAGCGGTGGTCAACCTGACCGGCGGCATGACCACCCAAGGAACCGAGTACAACGCCAATACATTGCAGATGGTTTTTTCTTCCACCAAGGGTGCCACCGCGCTCTGCGCTCACATCCTTGCGCAACGCGGATTGCTTGATTTCAACGCCCCAGTCAGTCAGTACTGGCCCGAGTTTGCAGCGGCCGGCAAGGCCGAGATTCCCGTCTCTTGGCTGATGTGTCATAAGAGCGGCTTAATTGATACCACTAGGCGCCTGACCCTAGATGACGCCCTTGACTGGGACACTGTGGTGAGCGCGCTGGCAGAAAGTACCCCTGTTTGGGAGCCAGGTACCCAACACGGGTACCACGCTGTTACCTTCGGCTGGCTTGTTGGCGAGATTGTGCGGCGAGTATCCGGAAAGAGCATCGGCGAGTTCTTTGCAACCGAGGTAGCTGATCCACTTGGTTTGGACTTTTGGATTGGGCTGCCAAGCCAAGAGCACGATCGGGTCTCACAACTTATTCCAATGGGCGCTCCCGAGGGTCTTGACCTTGAGGTGCTCGCTACAGCAGCAGGCAGCAGCAGTGCAGGCGAATCTACAGGCGCTGAAGAGATCAAGGACCAGGCTTCCATTGGCTTGGTGCAGATGCTTGACCTACTGCTCGGCCCCGATAACTTGGCGGGCAGGGCGCTGTCGGCGCCGGGCGGCGCGTTTTTGGATCAAGAAGTCTGGAATACCCCCGAGTTGTGGTCAGCAATGATTCCGGCTGCCAACGGGGTGACCAACGCCAACTCTTTGGCTCGTATGTATGCAGCCTGTGTAGGCGAGGTGGATGGCGTGCGCCTACTGACCGAAGAGACAATGGAACGGGCCATAGAAGTGCAGACCGATGGCGCTGACGCCGTGTTGATGTTCCCGATTCCTTTTGCTCAGGGCTTTATGCGAACTTCAGACTTCTCGCCACTATCTGGGGAACGCTCCTTTGGCCACTACGGCGCAGGTGGTTCAGTAGGTTTTGCTGACCCTGACCGAAAGATGGCTTTCGGTTATGTCATGAACCAGATGCAGTTTGGCCTAGCCGGTGACCCTCGAACAGCAGCGCTAATCGCAGCGGTTGAGGCATCGATTAACTAACCAAGCCGCTGCTGGGTTTCGGCCCGCTTTTAGACCGAGTTGCAGGGCGCTTTGTAGGAGGAGTTCTAGGATTAGTTTGGATCTGACTTTGCGTTTGGCGCCTGTGGCGAGTCTCATATCATGGTGAGTTCGCCCGAAGACATCAGTTCCCAAGCAAGCAGGCGACGAACCTTTGCCATCATTTCGCACCCCGATGCGGGCAAGACAACTCTGACTGAAAAGCTGCTGCTCTACGGCGGCGCTCTCGGCAGAGAAGCTGGCGCAGTTAAAGCCAAGGGCACGCGTCGTTCAGCAACAAGCGACTGGATGGAACTTGAGCAACAACGCGGAATCTCTATTACCTCAACGGTGCTTCAGTTCCCGTACCGAGACTGCGTAGTCAACCTGCTTGACACCCCCGGTCACCGGGACTTCTCCGAGGACACCTACCGCGTGCTTACCGCATGCGACGCGGCTGTCATGGTGCTTGATGCTGCCAAAGGTATCGAGGCCCAAACCCAGAAACTGTTCGAGGTTTGCCGGAGTAGAGGCTTACCGATTCTGACCTACGTCAACAAATGGGACCGGCCCGGGTTAAGTCCACTCGAACTGATCGATGACATCGAATCAAAGCTGGGACTGATATGTACTCCAGTGACTTGGCCCGTTGGTATTGCCGGAGACTTTCGGGGAGTGGTGGACCGAAACAGCGGCGACTTCATCCGTTTTACTCGCACCGCCCGAGGCTCAACAGAAGCACCCGAAGAGATCGTTCCAGCCGATCGTGCCCTGATTGAAGAGGGTGGCTCTTGGACCGAAAGTCTTGACGAGCTTGAGCTTCTATCTGGCACCGAACACGACCAAGAGATGTTCGCTGCGGGAGAGACCACGCCAATGTTCTTTGGTTCTGCACTCACCAACTTTGGGGTCAGGCTCTTGCTTGACTCAGTGATCAACGAGGTACCAAGTCCCTCACCGCGCGTTGATACATCGGGACAGAAACGCCCCCTTGCTGACCCATTCTCCGGATTTGTGTTCAAGGTTCAAGCCAATATGGATCGCTCTCATCGCGATCGAATCGCTTTTTTGCGCGTGTGTTCCGGCAGGTTTGAACGCGGAATGGTTGTGATTCAGGATCGCAGCCGAAAACCATTCGCCACTAAATACGCTCACTCCGTATTCGGCCAAGAGCGTGAAACCCTAGAAGAGGCTTTTCCTGGCGATGTGATTGGCCTAGTGAATGCCAATGACGTTCGAGTTGGAGACACTCTGTGGGCCGAGATACCCGTGACGTATCCAGAGATTCCTAGCTTTGCCCCCGAGTTTTTTGCCATTGCGCGCACCACCGACGTGAGTCGCACAAAGCAGTTCCGTAACGGCATCAAACAGCTCGACGAAGAGGGTGTGATTCAGGTTCTGCGAGACCCCGACTACGGAGATCAGGCACCAATGCTTGCTGCAGTGGGTGCCTTGCAGTTTGAGGTTGCAAAACATCGACTCGAAAATGAGTTCGGCGCACCCGTTGAATTTTCTATGACCAACTTCAAAGTGGCGCGCAGAACCGATGCTGAGTCGACACCCACACTGCGCGCCATGCAGGGCGTGGACGTGCTTTCTAGAAGCGATGGCACACTTCTCGCCGTGTTTGAATCGAGCTATTGGCTTGATCGGCTGATTGCTGAGCAACCAGAACTCACCTTGGAGCGCCTAGTAGCAGAGGGCGAGCTTCGGCAATAGGCCAACTTGTTCAAACCAGCCAAGGCAACGGACCACCACCTTGAGCGCCAAAATCGGCGAAGATAACAGCCTATGAATGAATCCGTCAATGACTGAACCCCCCGCACCTAGTCACCCCGGTGGCGCTGATGACCCCGGCAATTATCAGGTACATCGTGACCGCTCCTTGGTGCCAAGTTCAAAACAGGTGGCGCACCGGCGTCGACTGTTTGTGGCCTGTGGGCTTGTGGCCGTGTTCTTGATAGTGGCAATTGTTGCAAGCATGGTTTCGGGAAGTAACTCCACAGAGGATGCAACCAATACAAGCTCCGGCAAATCCAGAAGCACTTCAACAGTTAAGTCATCAGAGTCAAGTACAACGACAACGGGCAAAAAGTCAGAACTTAAAGACCCGTTACAAGTTCCAGTGCCAGCAATAAAAGGGCAGTTGGTCAACCCCGCTAGCTCGGGGCATATGTGGTCGTCAGAAGTACCAGGGCTCCTCACGTTTCGCGGCAACCCAACTCGTTCCTACTACGGCAGGGGTCCCGTGCCCAAGGCCCCAAAGGTTGCTTGGTATTACCCACAAAACGGGGGCATGTGCTCGAGTTCCTCTTCCAAAGGGGCGACCAAGTCATGGTGCGGCATGGGCTGGACGGGTCAACCGGCGGTGTTCAATCGTGATGGCCGTCTGTGGGTTGTGTTCGGCGCTTATGACGGTGCAGTGCACTTTATGGATGGCAACACCGGTGAAGATATTCTTCCGCCCTTCAAGACAGGCGACATCATCAAGGGCACTGTCACGATGGACCCTAACGGCTTTCCGATTGTGTATTCAGGCAGTCGTGACGGCTATTACCGGGCACTCGCAATCGACCGCCCTGGCCAAGCGGTAGAGCTTTGGAAACTCTCTGCTACGGCAGTTTCTCCCACCTTATGGAACGACGATTGGGATGGATCTGGCTTAATCCTGGATGACTATTTACTAGAGGGTGGAGAGAACAGTCAGTTCCACATGGTCAAACTCAATCGCGCCTACGGGGCTGACGGGCTAGTGACGATTGCCCCCAAGCTGGTATTCAACACCCCAAGCTGGGATCAGCAAGTCATTAATGACCTTGCCGGAAACCGAGCCAAAGAAATGTCGATCGAGGGTTCAGTCGCCGTGTCTGGCAATACGGTGTACTACGCCAACTCGGGTGGGCTGGTTTCTGGTTGGGATCTTGGGCCTCTGGTGGCAGGCACTGGCGAGCCCAAGCAGACCTTCCGCTACTGGGTCGGCGATGACACCGATGCCAGCGTTGTAATTGATGCCGACGGGTTTTTATACGTTGCTATTGAGTACGAGCGAGGCAACGCCCGCTCGGCAGAGGTAGGGCAATTAATTAAGCTTGACCCGAAGAAGCCAGATGATCCGCTGGTATGGAAGTATGACGACCGCGTGGCAGCCACAGCCGGATTCTGGACCACGCCGGCGCTCTATAAAGACGTGGTTATCGCAGCAACAAACGGCGGAAAGTTGCTAGCTCTTGACCGTGAGACTGGGGCCGAGCGTTGGACTATCAAGCTGCCTGGCCCAACTTGGCAATCGCCAGTCACAGTTGACAACACCTTGGTGTATGGCGACTGCAACGGCGTGCTCCGTGGCTACGACGTCTCAGATACCAAAGTGGTGCCACCGCAACTCTGGGAACTCAAGCTCGGCGGATGCATAGAGGCCACTCCAGCGGTCTGGGAAGGCTCAATCTTTGTAGGCACACGCGGTGGCAAGTTCTTTGCGCTACGAGATGACGGCAAACTCACCTCGCCAACAGCTGGCCTGTCAGTGGGGGCAAGCGAGTAAGCGGCTCTCATGCAGGTTTAGAGAACGGCTGCTTCACGCTGGTAGGGTGTTTTACATCGGGGCTGTAGCTCAGTTGGCTAGAGCACTGCCTTTGCAAGGCAGGGGTCGTGGGTTCGATTCCCATCAGCTCCACCATTTGAACCACGCTTTGCAGCGGAGAGTCGACAGTATGTGTCGGGTTTCCGCTGCAAAGGGTTCAGACACCAGAGTTCGCTTGAGCGAAGTAGGTTCTCGGGTATGTCAGAGACTGAGGACTACGTTGCACTTACTCGCCTGCAGTCTGCCTACGCAGACGTGATTTGTCGGCGTGCCTGGTCAGAGCTTGACTCGCTCTTTCTGCCGCAGGCTGTAGTGCGCATAAATACCGTCACCCGGGATGCTTTCACCGTTGTTGGGCCCGCTGCTCTTGGCGAGTTCATCGGCAACGCAGTACAACGTTTTGAGTTCTTCGAGTTTGTGATCCTTAACTCACTCTGCAAGCTGTACAACCAGGGCAACACTGACAAAGCGAGAGCTCGCATCTTTATGTGCGAGGTACGACGTGACGAGGGCACGGGTGATTGGTCAACCGCTTATGGCGTGTACCACGACCGCTATGAGCGCGTTTCGGGAACCTGGCTGTTCGCCGAACGTGACTACCAATCACTGGCGCGCACTGATGGCCCGGTGTTTGCCTTTCCACATCATCTTGGAATCGACTGAGTTTCTGGCCTCGATGAACTGCAGTGCTCACAAACCGCAGTGCTAGACATTTCAAGCCGATATCGCCTACAAATAGTGGAGTGAGAACAAGGTGTACTCAATCTCGGCTAGCTCATGCGACTGCGCTACTCGCTGTGATGTTGCTCTGCGCTACATCTGTTTTGGCTTGTTCTGATCAAAACACCGTTTCGGCTGGCACAAACCAGGCACCCGTGACTGATGGCAGCGGCCGCACAGTTGTAGCCCTGGCTGCACCCCCCAAGAAGGTCACTATTGCTGGGGATTCAATCTCGGTGGGGCTTGGGGTATCTCTCCGCAAAGCAGTAGACGCCGACGTGAATGTCAAAGTGATTGGCCAAGAAGGCTCAGGGTTGGCGCGCCCCGATGACTTCAACTGGCCGGAACGACTTCGTAAACTCGCCCAAGACTTTCCTCCCCAGGTGCTAGTGCTCTCGCTTTCCTCGAACGATTCTCAGGACTTAACGGACGCAAAGGGCAATCGAGTGGTGTCTTATTCACAAACCGAGAAATGGGATCAGGAGTACTCCAACCGTTTGGCACAAAGCTTTGATGCCTTTAAGGGTTCCGGAACAACCGTGCTCTGGGTGGGTCACGTTCGCACCCAGCGAGACAAAGTGGGCTTAACAAACCGGCATATTCAACAGCTCGCTACACAAGCTGCTGCCACCCGGCCCTGGGTAGTTGTTCAGGATTTGGCAACCTTGTTGGGTACTGGCGATCAGGTGGCCAAAGACTGTCTAGTTGCCGATGGGCTTCATCTCAAGCCTGCCTGTCTTGACCAAGCCGCAGCCGCTCTCACGGCAGTTCCGCCGATCGGGTGATGGGTCTGCCGCGGTTTGAGTAGGGGGTGACTGAGTCAGGAAGTTCTGGCGCTCAGCGTGACTGGAGTTGCAGTGAACTCAAACTTCGCGCCAGTACTAAACCTAGTGAGCGCAACCTCATTGGACTCAGTGGCTTGTGTAGTACCGATCACCACTCGCCACGCGGCAATGTCACCGGCCACTGGACTAGCCGGCTCACACTGGGCTAGCGGGTTCACTGCTTGAACAATTGCTTGCAGCGCTTGGTCGTGGCCATCTGCAAGAAGAGTGATCCAAGATTCGCGACCCGACTCGTGAGTAGCCGCACAAGGCCCGAGCCTGAGGAGCAGCGCTTGTCCACCTGTAGAAGCATCGGAGCCGAAGCTTAGAGAAAAGTCTACGTAGCTGCGAGGATGAAATGCCGGGTGAAGCTGCAAAACCTGTGCAATTGACTCAAGCTCAGCCCCGGCCGACCCGGTATCAGCGCCGTCCGTCCCCTCAGCGAGGGCAGCCCCGCTGCTCAGAAATGCAGCGTGGAGCCGCTCGGCAGTCAGCCCAGCGCTACCAATGAACTGTTTTACGCCGATCTGCACTGCCGCTTCGGTACCAAACCGATCCTCAATTGCTGCGAGAAATGACATCACCAGTAGATGCGACTGCACACAAAACTCTTGTACCAAAGCCAGAAGTGCACGCCGGGAAAACTGTTCTAACTGCAAATCGGGGTCAAGAGGTTCTGAGTAATCCCACCAGCCAGCATCCGCCCAAGCAGCACCAGCAGCACCAGCAGCACCAGCAGCACCAGCAGCTTCAGCAGTTGCTAGCTGTGGGATCGGCAGAGTGGCAGCGTTAGTCGCAGCAATCCGATGAGCAAGTTCGGGATATGGGAGCGGCTCAAACTTTTCATTGATTTCTACTGTCCAATGACAGTGTGGGGATTGCCCCTGTGGAACTCGTGGCGGCCTGTGAATCGGACGCACTTGCGCATAGGGACTCGTGGCCGCTGCAGTGGCGTCAAAGGTCGGGTCTTCAATTGCGTGACACATTGTGGTCACGTACTCGGCACCCATTGGCTCGACGTCCATCAACGCGCCGCAGTGATCAAGCCAGAACTCACCGTGAGTTGCGTCAATCACGGTGTAGCGAAAGTCCATGAACTCGGGCGGCGCTCCAATATCAAACTGCATGCCCTTAAATATCGTCTCGACGTCACCCCTACCAAAGCGCAAAAGTTGTTGCATGCGCTTTGTGTAGACAGGGCTAGCACCCATCCACTCTGCAACTGCAATCTGGCCCATCACCACTCGGTCGTAGGCGCTGATCACATGTGGCATACCAGCGCGATCCATGAGTTGGCCAGCAAGCAAAAACTCGCGGCCGAGAACTGCGAGCTCGTCACGTGTGAGCTCATCAAGAGTTCGAGTTACTCGCTGGTCTGACACTGCTAGCTCAGGCTCTGACTCGGGCTGGGTGGCGGCTCTAGGCCGAGCGCTGAGCGTAGATTTTCTAGACCAAGCTCAGCGAAAGGAACCTTGCAGCCCAACTCTTGGCCCATCTGGATTGCCAGAGTTAAATCCTTGTCTCCTAGCGTTGCGGTATGACCAAAGATGCTGCGCAGGCCATCAGCAGGATCCATGACTCGGCCAGAATCTCGAATCATGATTGCTCCTGCACCACCGGTAATTGCATCGGAGTGTCGAACCACCTCGCCCAACTTTGCAATGTCTAGCCCAGCGGCCTCAGCTAAGCGCTGGGCCTCACCAACAACGGCAAACCCAACAAATGAAATTAGGTTGCGCGCAATCTTCGTGTGAGTGCCAGCGCCTACAGGGCCCATGTGTTGGGTCAGGGTTGCAAGGCGGTCAAACACCGGCCGACATTTAGCCACTGCTCCCTCAGAGCCGCCGACCATGATTGCCAGCGTTCCTCCATATGCACCCATTACTCCGCCACTCACTGGAGCATCTACGAGTTCAACCTGTGAGGCGGCAGCAAGTTCCGCTAACTCAATGGCAGATTCGGCGCTCACGGTTGAATGCACAGCCACCACTGTGCCGGGTAAGGCAGTGGCAAGAATCCCGTGGGGGCCTTCAAGCACGGCGCGTACTTGTTCGGAATTTTGCACCATCACGCAGATGACCGAGGCTCGATCTGCAACAGCGGCGCCATTTGCAACTGCAACTGCACCCTTGGCAACGAATGGCTCTGTTGCTTCAACACGTGCATCACATACCACTAAGCCACCAGGCCAATTACGTAGCCGCTTAGCCATCGGGGCGCCGATGTTCCCCAGACCTATAAATCCAACTGCTGCCCTATCTTGCATAACGACTCCTAAAGTATTTTCTGACCAAACACATCAGCCTGGGTGTTGTTGTACTAACTCCGAATAATTCGCAGCGCGCGGGTCGGGCAATACTTCACAGCGAGTTCAATGGCACTGCGTTGTTGCTCATCGGCAACCGAATCAACCAACTCGACTTGGTTGTCATTGTTGACTCGGAACACCTCTGGCGCTTCTGATTCACACACTCCGTGCCCCTGACACAGCTCAAGGTCAACCCCAACCTGCAACCCTTCAAGCTGTCCCATCACGCACCCCTCGCTTGTGGATCCCTCACGCGGCGCCGGTACTTCACTGAACAAGGCTGAGCCAGCTGCACCACCATTCGAGCGTGATCATTGCGATAGCTCTCTGGTGGCTGACTCAACTCAAAGGTCCAGTCTTGCAACAACACTGAGCAGATTGCCTTGAGTTGCATCATGGCAAAGTTTGCGCCAATGCAACGGTGCCGGCCAGCGCCAAATGGAATCCAGCTCCACGGATTTGAGATGTCGTCACGGCGAGGTTCGATATAGCGGTACGGGTCGTAGACATCAGGGTCTGCAAAAGCCTCGGGCAGGCGATTCGACACGCTGAGTGACACGCCAACCAACTTGCCGGCATCAACGCGGACTCCCTCAACTTCAAACTCCTCAAGTGCGAGCCTGAGTAAGAGAATCAACGGCGGATGCAGCCGCAAGGACTCCTTCAAGCAGGACTCAAGTAAGGGAATTTCTCTGAGCGCCTGATAGCTCACGGTAGAGCCATCGGCAAAGAGTTCATCAAGTTCAGTTGTGACTGAATCCATAAGTTCCGGGTGACGCAGCAGCTCAATTAGCGTCCACGATGCAGTACCTGCAGTGGTGTGGTGGCCAGCAAAGATTAATGAGATGAACATGCCGGTCACCTCGTGTGCACTAAAGCGAAGAGCACCTTCAGAGTCTCGAACCGACAGCATCACATCAAGCAGATCCATCTGCTCTTTGTCTGGAACAGGCGCCAAAAGTCGCTTGTCCATGATCTCTTCAATCAAGATAACTAGGCCGGCACGCGACTCGTCACGAGCGCGGAAGCTTTCGATGTCCATGTAGGGATCCACAAAAGCAAGAGCATCGGTGCCCTGCTCAAGGCCGTGGAATAACTCGGCGAAGCGAACATCAAGCTCTTCACGAAACTTTTGGCCGATCAGGCAGGCAGTAGAGGTGTAAATCGTAAGTTCGGCAAAGAATTCGAGCAGGTTGATCTCTCCCTCATCCTCCCAAGTCGCCACCATTCGCTCGACCTCGCTAGAAATCTTCTCGGCGTGGCCGCGCATGAACTTGTCTCGAAGCGATTGGTTCTTCAGCATCTCACCGCGGCGTTCAGCTGATGCATCAAACACCACGCCCTCGCCAAAAATAGGTTTCATAAACGGGTATGCAGCCGCCTGATCAAGTTCTTCTTCAGACGCCCGAAAGAACACAGAGTTCGCCTCGGCACCACTCAGCAGCACAACCTCTTTATCGGCAAGACGAAACTCGCCAATGTCTCCACATTCGTCGCGTACTCGTTGCATCAGGCCGATTGGATCGCTACGCAACTCCTCAAGGTGGCCGGTGTTGCCATCATCACCCGAAACCTTTTGCGGAACAGAAGTCGCACTCATAGGGGTTTACCTTCTTTGGGTGAGACTGGCGCCTCGGGTTGCACTTCAAGAACTGCATAGCGCGTGCCTTTTGGCAGGGTAACCATGGCCACCACAGCCGCCGCAAGACTCTCGGGCAGGAGTGCGCCGCTGTGGCGCATCAACCCCCAATGGGTCCATGACTCAAGGAGTTCATCAATCTTTGATGCATCCCAGGTTGCACCCTGCTCAGTCGAGGAGGGCCCAGGCCGCAGGATGCCTACTCGCACACCAGTGCCTTCAGCCTCCATTGCCATGGCCATGGCAAAACCCTCAAGTCCAGACTTTGAAGCCACATAGCCGGCCATATGTGTACGTGGGGTCAGGGCAACCTCGGAAGTAACAAACACAACATCACCGCGGGATCGTTCAATCATCGGCGGCACCAGGTAATGAACAAGTGCCTGCGCCCCAAGCAGATTCACTTGTAACTGCCGGGCGAACTCCTCGGGACTCGCACCAACGGCTGTAATGGGCTGAACATCACCGGCGTTCGACACCAGGACTTCAATCGGCCCGAGTTCTGCCATAGCGGCCTCGGCGAACGCTTTGATCGACTCGGTATCGAGCAAGTCCAGTGGAAGCGCCAGAGCCTCGCCGCCAGCAGCGCAAATTTCTGCAGCAGTTTCGTTGCAGCGATCAACGCGCCGCGCTCCAAGCACAACAGGGTGGCCCGCTGCAGCCAAGGCAACTGCAGTCGCTCTGCCAATGCCAGAGGATGCTCCAGTCACGACAGCCGCTCGACGCTGCGGGTGAGGGGTAAAGCGGGGCATTAGCAATCTCCAGTGGTTTGTGCGGCGATGGGCAGCGGCTGAGACCTCAGAGTCACCGTGCTGGGCAGTGATGCAAACCCTCGTACGTTGATTGAATGAACCCGCTTTGCGGCAGCGGCGTTGATCTCATAGGTATCTGCCGCGGAGACCAGTTCTTGAAGAGCAACTTGAGCCTCGAGTCGAGCCAGTGAAGCACCCAAGCAGAAGTGACGGCCGAACCCAAAGCTAGCTACTTGGGGTAGCGGTTCGGGCCGGTCAAGGTCATATTCATCCGGATTGCTAAACACCCGGTGGTCTCGATTTGCCGACCCAACTAGAAGCACTACCCGATCGCCTGCAGGAATCACCCCGCCATGCAACTCAATATCGCAGGTCGAGATTCTGGCCAAGAGTTGAGTGGACGTGTCGTAACGCAGCGTCTCCCCCACCCAGGATGAAATCCTTGAAGGGTCCTCAAACACCTTGCTGCGCTGGTCTGGGTTACGCCAAGCCCAATACCAGGCATTGCCCAATAATTTTGTAGTGGTTTCATTACCCGCCACGACCATAAGGAATAAAAAGCCAATGATCTCGTCATCATTCAGGCGGTCGCCGTCAATCTCTGCTTCGAGCAATGCCGAGGTCAGGTCATCTGTGGGGCGAGCCCGGCGCTCGGCCAGCATCTCGGAGTAATACACCACCAAGTCCATTGCGGCTGCAATCCCCTCGGGGGGAACGTCTTCAACTCCCTCCTCACGATGCACCAAAAGGTCGGACTTAATACGCAACTCATCACGGTCTTGCGCAGGCACACCGATGAGTTCCGAGATGACATCCATAGGTAGACGACCTGCAAAGTCCTTGATGAAATCAAAGGGTTCACCGTCTTGGAGGTTGGCCAAATACCCTCTGGCAATCTCTCGAATCCGAGGCTCAAGCTGGGCCACTCGCCTTGGCGTGAACCCGCGAGAAACAAGCGCACGCATGCGGCCATGCATCGGCTGATCCATGGCCAGAAAAGACATCGTCTTATGAGCATGCGGACCCGAGGCCATAGGGTCGAGCGACACCCCGTGAGAGGATGACAGCCGGGTGACGTCGCGGAACCCATCAATCACATCCTCGTGGCGAGAGACCGCCCAAAAGCCCATTTCTTGATTGTGATAGAGCGGAGCTTCTTCTCGTAGACGGGCATAAATGGGGTACGGGTCCTCATGGAACTCATAGGCATATGGGTTAAAAATCAGACCTTGCTCGCTGGATGCAGACATGTCTATCCCGTCTCCAAAGTTGGGGCTAAAAACCCGCCAAAGCCGCTAGTTTCTAATCGGTTCAACCTGCGGTTGTTACCTGCCATGAGGCACCACCAGTTGCACAGCATTCGCCAAATACTCGGGTAGTTCCAAATAGGTCATATGCCCAACCCCAGCGTGCAAGAGTGCCCCCGAGATTACAAACTCTAGAGTTCTCAGAACATCCTCATCGGCCTGCACCCCGAGTGCCTTGACCAACCGCCTGCGCATCTCTGCACCAATACGGTCACGCAAAAACTTTACGTCGGGATCATCCGACAGCATTGCAGCGGTGCAGGCCGAAGCAAGCTCGGGTTCATCTGCTACCAACAACGCAATATCGGACATAGTCGCGCTCACCCGGTGTACGGCGGTTCGCCGGCGGTCAACTGGTGTCTCATCAAGCTGCCGCAATCGCCGCCAAAACACCTCGGTCACTAGGTGTTCTTTACAGGTGAAATACGTATACGCGGTGGCTGACGCAACTCCGGCTCGGCTAGCCACGTTTCGGACGGTCAAATTGCTATATCCGCCGCGCCGCAACTCCTCGACTGCGGCAACTACCAGAGTCTGCACAGTGCGCGCCTGCTTTGCAGACAGCCTGCGCCGCGTTGACTCGGTCCCAGAACTGACAAAGCTGAGTTCTGTAAGTGGAACAACTATAGAACTGGACATCTGTTTAGAAGCTAGTCCAGATTTTTGCACCGGTCCAGACCCATGGCTACTTGGCCTATAGCCGCAGTGCTTCTAGGGTGCAGTCGCACATGACTGCCAATGATTCTGCCAACCCACTCACCAGCCACGGCCCACCTCAGGTCAGTAACCCCCAATGCTGCGAGCTTGGCTTTTATACCCTTGCTGGGCACTCGGGTACTCCTAGAGACTTGATAGGCGAATGCCATGCTGCTGAGGAACTTGGCCTAGGAACAGCGTTTATCTCTGAGCGCTTCAACACTAAAGACGCAACTGCACTCAGCGGTGCCGCTGGGGCTGTCAGCACATCGCTTGGCATTGCAACTGCTGCCACAAATCACAACACTCGGCACCCAATCGTTACTGCCACCTTTGCCATGACCATGCACCGCCTTACCCAAGGCCGCTTTGCTCTTGGCCTTGGCCGAGGCTTTGATGCGCTGTTCGACATTATGGGTTTATCGCATATCACGATGGCGCAGATGGCAGATGCTATTGACTTGTACCGCAGGCTGTGGCGGGGCGAGATGATATTTGCCCATGAGGGCCCGACCGGCAACTACCCGATGTTGTGTCTTGACCCTTCCTTTGACGACAAGATTCCAGTCATGCTGACCGCCATTGGTGAACGCACCTTGGAGTTTGCGGGCAGCTTGGCCGATGGAGTAATTCTGCACACCTTCTTTTGTGACGAGGCCCTCGAGCGAAGTGTTGCCGCTGTGCATCGCGGAGCGGAGCAGGCTGGCCGAGACCCCGCAAGCATTCGCATCTGGTCAGTGCTTGCAACAATAGGAGATCACCTTGATGAAGAAGCTCGGATGAAGAAACTGGTCGGCCGACTCGCAACCTACCTGCAGGGCTACGGCGACTTATTGGTCAGCGTGAATCATTGGGACCCGCAGGTTTTGGTCGAGTTCAGAGCTGATCCGGTGGTGAGGTCAATAAGCGGTGCGATCGACGCTATAGCCACCGCTGAACAACTTGAACATATCTCTGCCTTGTTACCCCAAGAGTGGCTGCTAGCTGCGGCCACGGGAACCGCTGAAGAATGTGCTCAGCGGGTTCTTGCACAGTTTGATCTTGGTGCCGATGGGGTGATCCTGCATGGTGCAACTCCAACCGAGTTAGCACCAGTAGTGAACGCCTACAGAAAGATCCGACCGGCGAACCGCTTTAGCGACCAGCTAGCTAACCCCGGTTGGGCTTTGGCCTAGGCCAGACTGTCGGCGTTGTCTGTCTCGCCACCTAGAAGCTGCGTGTTTACCAAGTCTGCGTACAGTCCACCTTCGGCCATCAACTGCTCATGATTTCCGCTCTGCACAATCTGACCGGCATCTACAACAAGAATCAGGTCAGCATCTCGAACAGTAGCTAAGCGGTGCGCTATGACCAATGAGGTGCGTCCCACCATTGCTCGAGCAAGTGCGGTCTGCACCGCTACTTCAGACTCAGAATCTAGGTGAGCTGTGGCCTCATCAAGAACTACCACTGAAGGGTCTTTGAGTAACAAGCGGGCAATTGCTATTCGCTGCTTCTCTCCGCCCGAAAGCCGGTGTCCGCGGTCGCCAACGGTTGTGTCGAGCCCTTCCGGAAGTCGCTCAATCAGATCCCAAATCTGCGCTGCTTTCAGAGCCTCAATCAAGTCACCCTCACTGGCCTCTGGCCGAGCGAATAACAAGTTGTAGCGCAACGTGTCATGGAACAGATGTGCATCTTGAGAGACCACTCCTACCCGCTCCCGAACAGACTGAAGGGTGGCTTTTCGTACATCAATACCCGACAGGCGAACCTGACCCGTGGTGGCCTCATAAAGGCGCGGTATCAAACTTGCAATCGTTGTTTTTCCAGCTCCCGAGGGACCAACAAGTGCCACCATCTGCCCGGGCTCAATCCGGAACGACAGATCATGTAGCAACATCTCGCCTGGCTCACTGCTAAGGCGACCAGAGTCGACCGACTCAAGAGAGGCAAGCGATACCTCAGAGGCTGCTGGATACCGGAAAGAAACTCCCTCAAATTCTACAGCTGTTGGTCCAACGGGAAGCGGTTCGGCATTGTCTTGCTCCAAAATACCTGGACTCAAGTCCAACACTTCAAACACACGCTCAAAGCTCACAAGAGTGGTCATCACATCTACTTGCACATTCGAGAGTGATGTAAGTGGCCCGTAAAGCCGGCTGAGGTAGGCCGTCAATGCCACCAGGGTTCCGATCTGCAACGTTCCACGAATAACCAAGACCCCGCCAAAGCCATATACCAAGGCAGTAGCTAAGCCAGCGACGATTGTCAGCGCTGTCAGCACCACCATTGAATACATAGAGGTAGTAACTCCAATATCTCTGACACGACCTGCACGTTGAGCGAACGTGGCTGACTCATCTTGAGGTCGGCCGAACAACTTGACGAGCACGGCCCCCGACACATTGAACCGCTCAGTCATGGTTTGGCCCATTGCGGCATCAAGTTGATACCGCTCACGGGTTATTGCCGACAACTTGGGCCCCAAACTCCGAGCCGGAAGAAGAAACAGCGGCAGCATGACCAGCGCGAGCAAGGTGATCTGCCAAGACAAAAACAACATGGCAACTAGGGTCGCAATCAGCGTTGCAAGATTGCCAACTACGTTCGACAAGGTCGAAGTAAATGCTTGTTGCGCACCAATGACGTCACTATTTAGACGGGTCACCAAGGACCCAGTTTGGGTACGAGTAAAAAAGGCGACTGGTTGTAGCTGAACGTGATCAAAAACAGCAGTTCGCAGATCAAAAATCAGACCCTCGCCAATGCGAGATGAAAACCATCGCTGCACCAAAGAGTTAACTGCACCGAGTATGGCAAGCAAGGCCAACAGCAGACCGAGGCGAATAACCAAAGCGGTGTTGCTGTCTTTGATGCCCACATCGATGATCTCTCGATAGATCAGCGGAGAGAGCGCCCCAAGGACGGCCCCAAGCAAGATCAGAGCCACAAACAGAACGATCATGGCCCTATAGGGCCGCGCAAAAGCGGCTATTCGGCGCAGTGTGCCAGGCGCAAGCTGATGCCGATTTACCGAGCGATCCTTTGAAAAGGATTGCAGATTTGCATGGCCACCGGGGCCCATTGCCATTCCCATGAACTACTTCTCCAATACTCGCTGTTGCCTGGCTGCAACCCTGACTGCGACCGGGGCTGCTCAGCGAGCAGCCGAGGGTCGTCCTTGGTTTGAATGCTGCCCGCCAGAACCCGAGCTGCTCTTGGACTGCCCGGCTTTGCGCTGACTGCCAGAGCGACCACCGCCATTTCGGGCTCCGGGACGGCCACCACCTGATCGACCACCACCTGATCGGGCACCGCCATTTCGGCTACCACCATTGCGGGCTCCGGGACGGCCACCACCAGAGCTACTTCGTTCGGGGCGGGCAGGGGGTGCAACAAACGGTGGCGCCTCTGGCAGGCCAGCCGGGTTGGCCTCCACAATTTCAAACTTGCGATGAAGCGAGCGCTGCTGCTGATTCATATCGCGACGCTGATCTCGCCCAACAAAACTGATGACAGAGCCCGCTGCACCGGCACGACCAGTCCTGCCGGAGCGATGCACATAGTCCTTTGGATCCTCAGAGGGATCAAAGTGGATGACACAAGCAACACCATCCACATGAATCCCACGGGCAGCAACATCAGTTGCAACAATTGCTTGAGCTCGGCCCTGACGGAACTGCTCTAGTGCGCGTTCACGCTGGCTTTGGCTACGGTCACCATGAATGGCAACAGCTTTGACTCCACGCTGTTCAAGTTGCTTCGCAACGCGATCAGCCCCGCGTTTTGTGCGACAGAACACCACCGTTGGTCCCGTCTGATCAACAATGCGTGCAGTCATTTCTACTCGATCTGCCCGCTCAACTGCCCAGAACATGTGCTCAGCAGTATCACCGTCTGAGTCGGCACCGGCCTCTTCATGGCGCACCGGATTGTTCATGTATCTCTTGATAATGACGTCAACGTCTCCGTCAAGGGTTGCAGAGAACAGCAGCGTTTGACGGGGTGAAGCGCAGGCGTCAAGCAGTCGCTTGACCTCATGCAAGAAGCCCATATCAGCCATGCGGTCTGCCTCATCAAGCACCACTAGGTCAACCTCGTTCAGGTGAACGTGACCCTGATTAATCAAGTCGGCCAAGCGGCCAGGACAGGCAACCGCCACATCAACACCATTGCGTAACGCTCGCAGTTGATTGCCAAAGCCAACTCCGCCGTAAAACGCCTCGACTGTTTGATCTGGGTCTCCGAGTTGGCGAAGTTCATCAGTAATCTGTGCTGCCAGCTCACGAGTAGGTGCAAGCACGAGTGCTCTTGGGTGATTGGGTCGAGCTCGTTTAACGCGCAGCATCAGCGGAATGCCAAATGCCAGCGTCTTACCCGAGCCGGTGGGTGCACGGCCACACACGTCGCCGCCGGCGAGCGCTGGTGGCAAAGTAGCAACCTGAATGGGAAAGGGGGCTGTAATACCGCGTCCAAACAAGCTCTTGGCTAGCCCAGTGGGAACGCCGAGGGCCTCGAAGCCATTCTGTGCTGGCTCACTGATATTTATTTCTTGGTCCTGCGCGTCAACAGACGCGGTTGTGATCGGGGGATTCATTAATTACTCCAAATTTTTCGACGCCCCGGAATGGGGCCGCGCACAGGGGGTGCGCGAAGGGGAAGTCGGATCGACGGTAAGAGGCGACACCGTCGGGGGGTGGACTGGCCGAGCGCCGGCACCGGACGCCCGAACCGCTCGAGAGGTGAAGGTCCTGTGACCCCTATTTCTCTGAACGGTGGACCGTTTCAACGCTGCCTCGGAGCGCGTTATCGGCCAGTTGGTACTTCGTCAGTGTACCCCAAAGGCGGCTGAACACCAGAATTGAAAGTTATCCAGTCAAGCAGCGACCCCATAAGGGGAAGTCAGAGCCGATCCCTAACTCGCTCTACTCTATGAGAAGTGAGCTCAAGTTTTTCGCAACAAAGCGGACCATTTACCATTGCTGGTCTGGTAGGGGCACCCGGCCCCGTAGCGCTGGAATTATTTTACGACCTCATCTTTGTGGCCTCGGTGGTGGTGCTTTCAGATTCATACTCGCACCACCCAACGGCCACAAACCTTGTCTGGCTCATCGCTGTATTTGTCGTGATCTGGTTGATCTGGATGCAGACCTCGCTTCTATTCAACTTAGACCGACAGCAAAACAACATGATGCGGATTTTAGTACTAGGGCAAATGCTGCTCATCGTTCTGCTCTCGGTTGCCGCAGCAGACGATCTAGAGAGCCACTCAATCTTAGTCGGCCCGCTTTTGGGGCTGACCTTGCTGTTGCTCGTTGCAATGCTGGCTGTTTCTGCGCGGGCCACACCAGAGATGGCCTCCTACACCAGCATTCGCATTCGCTTCTGCGTTATAGGGGCTGTTCTACTTGCCTGCTCGCCCCTGTTCGGAGATAACGGGTATCTAGTGTTTTGGCCAATTGCATGTGTTCTTGTGCTAACGCCATCGCTTCGCCCAGACCCGCTTGGTGGCCGCAGCATTACGACACATCATTTAGTTGAACGCTTCGGCGCCTTTACCGTCATCATGCTGGGAGAGACGTTTGTAAAGACTGCCCTGACCGCTACCGAATCTGACATGGCAGGTTTGAGCGTCGTCAGCTTATTAGCCAACTTTGTGATCGTGTTTGCAATCTGGTGGCTGTATTTTTCAAATGCACCCTCGGTTGGCCCAACTGCAGGCAGAGGAGGCCACAACACTTGGATGCTGACTCACTTTCCCCTGCACTTATCAATTGTGGGTGTGGCTGTTGGAGCCTCACTCGCGACCAACACATTTGGTGAAAACCTGCCCGCCTCAGCAACTCTGTACTTGTCCGTGCCTCTGCTTGGTGTGCTACTTGGTCTAGTAGTCCTTGAGCTTCTCTCTGGGCAGCCTCACTCCACCCGAGTGGCCGGGGTGTTTCTGCTAGCTGCTGCCGCTATTCCCATCGCAGTCATTGTCACTGTCAAGCTCAGCTCTAACGAACTTCGCTCTGTGAGCGTGGCGCTAGCTGCAGTTATGGTGGCAGCAATTTTTGGCAGCAACTCGCTCAGACGGCGGGCAGGTGCAGATGCGATCGCGTAGCGCCCCCGATCATGCAGCGCTCGAGTTGCTCTACGACTTGTTCTTTGTTGCGGCAATAGTGGTACTTACGTTTGGCTACTCTCACGACCCTACGATCGCGAACTTGGCGTGGATTACACTGGTGTTCACCCTGATCTGGGTGGTCTGGGTAGCCACAAGCCTGGTCTTGAACATATTGGGGAGTGACTCAGCGCTTATACGTGCGCTGGTCATCGCTCAGATTTTACTACTCATCGCAGCTGTGACAGCAGCTGACGGGGTCTACTCCCACACACTCGCCACTGGCCCGTTGTGCTCCGCGACACTGCTGGGCTTGGCGGGAATCTATTGGGAAGCACAGCGGATCAGACCCGAGTTTAAATCTTTTTCTACTCCCAGAATTTGGGCCTGCGTTCTGGCTGCTCCAGTTTTTGCGTTCCCATTTTACTCCGATTCCTTATATCTAGTTTTTTGGCTGTTGGGGCTTGTCATACTTATTTCCCCAGCGTTGCGGCCCCACCCGTTTGACTCCCTAGGAATCGACACCAAAAAGCTCGCCGAACGGCTGGGGATCTTCACCGCAATCGTCTTGGGCGAATCTTTTGTAAAGATTGCCCTGACCGCCACAGATTCAAAGCTCGATGGCCTGGTCCTTGAATGCCTGCTGGCCACACTGGTTATTGTGCTCAGCATCTGGTGGCTCTACTTCACAAATATCTCACAAGATGGTGAGAGTACGGGCCGCACGACTCACCGTTTCTGGATCCTTGCTCATCTTCCACTTCACTTTGGAATTACTGGAATAGCTGTAGCTGCCACCATGGTAATCCTGCCAGAGGTCAGCCACAACGCCGATGGCAACAGCACTTGGACCTTGGTGCTTTCAGTTGCCATTGTGTTAGTTGCACTCGCAGTCCTGAAACTCATCGCGAATGAGCCAAATTCACGATTGGCCGGGGCAGTATTTCTTGCAGCAGCTGCCGTGGCTCTGGGCATTGGGCTGATCTCTGCGTCACAGGACTACTTCGACAGCAGGTTGGCCATGATCTTCATGGCATGCCTGATGTTTGTGACTGTGCTGAGCGATTACCTTTTGCGCACATCACCCAAAGCCACCGTCACAAGATGAACCAACCATCAACAGAACCTGCACAGCCCGGAGTGCCAAGCGCTCCGGCAGGCCCGGCAAAACAACGAGTTCGAGGCGCCACGCTGCTGTCGGCTCCGCTGTTTGTTCTGGGCCTTATCGGGTGCTCCTTTGCACTAGCTCTTGGGCTGTGGGCGGTTTGGAACGCTGGCCAACTCACGGGCAACTTCTGGTGGCCGTTGGTCATCAGCGGCGGAATTGGCTTGGGTGCTTTTGTTGCATGCAGTGGGTGCTTTTTATCAATCTCAAATACCGAGGTTTGCGATGTAGTGGGCTGGATCACTGTGCAGCGCATTGATCGTTCACAGATTCAAACAGCGCGAGTCAGGCTAGGACCGTGGCGGTGGTTTGAGCTTCAGATGCTAGATGGGTCTGTTCGGACCCTGCTTGGCGCCTCGCCGACACAGTTTCCATCTCGATTGCTTTCGGGCGCAGACGAACAAGATATGGCCGATCTTGGCATGATCCTTGGCGAGGAATAACCCCCGCGACTTCTCGACACGACCTGCATTCGCGTCATACTTCGGCTTGACTCATAGTCAATGCCCCCGCAACAACCCCGCCGGAAGCCAAAAGTAGTGGTACCGACCACTGTGCAACTTGGTGTGTCGCCGCGGCGCATGCTTTTACGGGGGAGTATCGGCAGATGTCCGGTGTGCGGAAACCGCAAGATCTTTCATGGGTGGTTCTCTATGGATGAACGCTGCGGCAACTGCTCGCTTCATTTTGAGCGAGTTGAGGGTCACTGGATTGGAGCCATTGGCATAAACACCGTGGTCATCACAGCAGCAATGCTGATTCTCTTGATGGGCGTGACGCTACTGCTCTTTCCTGACCCCATTCCGCAGGCTCTGATTTTGGTAGAAGTGGCTATTGCTGGCATTGGGCCACTGCTGTTTTTCCCTGCTTCACGAACGCTGTGGTCGGCGATTGACTTATTGATGCGACCGCTAAAATTTGGCGAGGTGGACCCACGATTTGTGCTTGTCGACCCCGACCGCGACCTCCCGAAGAAGAGTCCGTAGGCAGATCAACCCATTCAGAGGCCTTGATAGATCTGCGAGAGTTCCGTAACCTAGCCAACACCTTGCGGAAGTTTTACCTGAAACAGAGAGGGGTCAGATGCAACGTTCACGAACCATCCTGGGCCCATTTGTAGCACTTCTCGTTGTAGCCATTGCCGCATCGGCCTGTTCACGTACTGCAGACACCAGTCAAATCTCTACTCAAAACCTCCCAAACAATGCCGCGCTACCAACCTCGACGATGCTGCAAGCCGCTGCTGTTACCAGTTCAGTGCCAAGCGTGTCGCCTGGCTTAGCTAGTGCTCCGAACAATGCTGCACCTGTTACAGGTCCTCCTGGAACGTTTGCCACAATCCTGAGTCAGATCTCGGCAAACCCTCAGCTTCTTTCGCAGATCTCGACCCTAGACAACACGGCCCTAGCAGGGCTATTTAGTCTGAATCCGGCATCATTGCAGCAACTCGGTCTTTCTGGTACTCAGATTGGTCAAGTCGGACAGGCAGTACTTTCCAGCCCACAGGCAGTGAGAGATTCCCTAGCTACAGGCTCTATAGACCCTGCCACTCTAATTGGGCTCCTGTTGAAATCTGTAGACCTGAACGGCCTGGCAACTGGTGCTGTGGGTTCTTTGGTCCAAGGGCTGCTGAGCTCTATTGGTGGTCTGAAGTTCGTTATTAGCCCCGAGGTAACGGTGAACCTGCAGGAATTGCTCGATCAATTCGACTCGGCCGGCCTTACTCCGATTTTGGCTAACCCAGGAAATGCAGGCATTTTAGCTCTGCTCTTTAGCGCAGTGATCAACTCCAACCCGCTGCTGAACGAACAACTCCTCAATAACCCAGATCTCAACCCCGCACTTCGACCAATCCTGGAGCAGCTCGCAAACCTAGGGGACTCTCTTGGTGCAGCAGCCCAAGCAGCGCTACTAGAAGCAATCAAGACGCTGTTCCCCGGCCTGATACCCAGCGCTTAGCAGCACTGTTGTTAACCACACTCACTGCGCAAACTGTCACTGCGCAGACTGTCACTGCGCGTAGAGCGACTCAATCTCTTGGGCAAACACTTCGTTGATGCCTCTGCGCTTCAGCTTTGAGGTTGGTGTGAGCAACTCAGAATCAGGCATCCACTCCTCGGTCAGAATCAACACCTTCTTCACTGACTCGGCACCGTTATAACTAGACATAGCCTCAACCACTCCGGCATTTATGGCCTCGATTACAGCGGGTAGCTCTGCGAAAGCCTCAAGAGAGGTGAACTCAATTCCATTACTTGCCGCCCAACCGGGGGCGACTTCACCGTCAATCACTACTAGCGCTGAAACAAACGGGCGGTTGTCACCTATCACTGCGGCTTGCCCAATCAGCGGCACAGTCTTCAGCGAAGCCTCAAGGTTGGCGGGTGACAAGTTTTTGCCACCGGCAGTAATGATGAGTTCTTTCTTGCGGTCAATAATGCGCAAGTAACCATCTTCATCAATCACTCCGATGTCTCCAGAATGCAACCAGCCCTCGGCATCGATGGTCTCGGCAGTCTTCTCGGGGTCATTCAAATAACCCTCGCAGACCAGGCCTCCACGGCAACAGACTTCTCCATCGGGGAAGATCGCCAGTTCAACCCCGGGCAGCGCCTTGCCAACTGTGCCGGCCTTCACCTTGAACCGCTCAAAGGTCATTGGGCCGGTGTTCTCGCTCATGCCATACACCTCGGCGAGCGGAACGCCAATGGTGCGAAACCAAGTAATGAGTTGAGCAGGAATCGGGGCGGCACCAGTAACTGCAACCTCGCACTCGTCAAGGCCTACAAGTTGGCGAACCGTGCTAAAGGCCACGTCGTCGAGGAACTGATAGGTGGCAATCTCATCTTCAGTTGCGGTGCCCCAAGTGATCTTCTCCCGGAGTGGCTTTGCAGCCTCAACGGCCTCGTTGAACTTCTCGGACTTCTCTGGGTCTAAAGAGAGCGCAGCAGTTACACCTGCGTAAAGCTTCTCCCAAACCCTTGGCACACCAAAGACAATGTTGGGGCGAACCTCACCAAGAAACGCCGTGAGTTGCGAAGTCTCGGGGCAGGTCGATACCTCTATGCCTGCGCCAAGCAACATGTAATGAGAAACCATGCGCTCAGCAATATGTGCCATGGGTAAATACGAGACAACTTTTTTGCCAACTAGATCATCACGGGTCCAGCCGTAAACCGGCAAGAAGGCTTCCATTGTCCACACCACGTTGTAGTTCGACAACATGACGCCCTTAGGCTGACCAGTAGTTCCCGAGGTGTAAATGATTGTGGCAAGATCTTTTGGCGAACCAATCTTTGCAGCCTCTACAAGGTTGAGCGGTTCTGGGTCAGTCAATGCCTCTGGGCCAAACACTGCTGCGGGCAGTTCTGCTGGCGGGGTGAGAACAACGATGGACTCTAGATTCTCAAGCTGATCGCGCACCTCGAGGAACTTCGACAAGAAGCCCTCGTTTTCAACTACTGCCACCTTGGCAGCGCAGTGTCCCGCCAGGTAGGCCACTTGCTCAGCCGAGGAAGAATTGTAAATAGACACCGGTGTGGCACCCAAGAACAGGGCTGCAAGATCTAGGTAATGAAACTCGGGGATGTTGCGCATCATGAGCAACACACGATCCCCGGGCTCAATTCCGAGTGAGCGAAGCCCAGCAGCGGCTCTCGCTGCGCGATCGGCCATCTCGTTGAAGGTCATCGAATCCCAAGACTGTTCTGCAGTCATCCACCGCATGGCAGTGCGGTCACCATGAGCGGCGAGCGTTGCAAGAAACTCGCTAGCCACAGTTCGTTCAGCAACCATCTCGTTGATTTGTTCACAAGTTAGCGTGGTCATTTCATCCCCTAGAAACGTTGGTTCGATCGCTATAAAATTTAATGATCCGGTTGACTACCCTGCCGTTCGGAACTCCCGACTGTACTTCTATAAACAGTGTCGCTGCACGTCGCGCTTTGACCTAGGGCGTAGAAAAGAACAGACTCTTGACCGATCAGTCAAGTTGACTGATTCCGGGACTAAGGAGCAGCTATGCCTGAAGCAGTCATCATCGATGTGGTTCGTACCGCCGGCGGTAAACGCAACGGCGCACTTGCTGGGTGGCACCCGGTGGACTTAGCGGCAGAAGCGCTCAAAGCTCTGGCTGAGCGAAACAGCCTTGACCCATCGATCATTGACGACGTCATCATGGGCTGCGTCATGCAGGCTGGTGCGCAGGCTCTGAACGTGGGCCGTAACGCCGTGCTCGCTGCGGGCTTCCCTGAGTCTGTTCCAGCTACCACTATTGACCGGCAATGCGGATCCTCACAACAGGCCTACCACTTTGCAGCCCAAGGGGTTATGGCCGGCGCCTATGACGTGGTTATTGCTTCTGGAGTAGAGGTCATGAGCTTGGTCCCGATGGGCGGCTCAATTGGTAAGAACATCGGCTTTCCTTTCGGGTCTGCATGGGACCGATATAGCGAGGTTGAACTGCTCGAAGGCAACAAAGGCCTAGTTGGCCAAGGCCTCTCTGCGGAGATCATCGCCAATGAGGCAGACCTGAGCCGCGCCGATCTTGATGCGTTCGGGGCTCGTTCCCAACAACTCGCGCAGGCCGCAACCGAACAAGGAAGATTCGATAACGAAATCATTCCCGTTGTCTCTAAAATCCGCGATAAAGAGACAGGTGCAGTCACCGTGCTTGACACCATGCATACGCGTGATGAGGGTGTACGGCCGGGAACCACTGCCGAGGGGCTGGCCAATCTCAAGCCCGCATTTATGGAAGGCGGCAAAGTCACCGCAGGCAACAGCTCACAGATTTGTGACGGTGCATCAGCAGCACTCATTATGAGCGCAGACAAGGCCAGGGAGTTGGGACTCACTCCACGCGCTAAGTTCCGCAGCTTTGCCCTTGCGGGGGTCGACCCTGTTCGTATGCTCACTGGCCCCATGCCCGCCACACACAAGGCGCTAGCTAAGGCCGGTCTGAGCATTGATCAGATTGACCATATTGAGATCAATGAGGCATTTGCCTCTGTGGTGTTGGCCTGGGAGAAAGAACTCAAAGCAGACATGAGCCGAGTCAACCCCAATGGTGGCGCGATTGCTTTGGGTCACCCTCTTGGCGCATCCGGAACCAAGTTGCTTGCAACCATGCTGAATGAGCTTGAGCGCTCAGGCGGCCGGATTGGATTGCAAACAATGTGCGAAGGTGGCGGTCTAGCAAACGCCACAATCATTGAACTTCTGGGCTAACGGTCCAAAGCTTGATATGACGAGTTGATGATTGACAGCGAACGCCTCCGGTACAGTTATGCCGGAGGCGTTTGATTTATATGGACGGCACTGAAGAAGAACACAACGGACCAACACGCCCTGCCCGGCCATGGTGGATGCGTTTAAGCGTTTGGGCTGCGGTCATTTTTGTTGCCGGAATCATCATTCACTCGGTGTTTGGAATTCCCACCGGTACGGTATTTGGTGCCTTGATTTTGGGTGCGCTGATTCTGCGAGTTGGGTTCTTTTTTCTACAGCAGTTCGCAACTCCCCCGCCAGCCCCGCCTGACCCCGGCACGCTGCGCAAGGTAAAGCTGCTCTTCAGATGCAGCGTGTGCGGAACCGAGGTGCGTATGACCGCCGCAAACAACGAAGACCCCGAACCGCCGCGGCATTGCATGGACGACATGGAAATTGTTGCTCCAATCATGGAGTAGAGCTGTCTGACCAGCAAGAACTGTGACTCGACCCGAGCCGAGTTTGTCGCAGGGTGTAGCTATTTCCACAAGCTGTGGATAAAGCTGGGTAATGACACTCCGTAGGCACCTGTTAGGCACTACTTGTCAATCTTGTATTCACCTCAAAAGCTCACTGGCCCTAGTTCTGGTCGTCATCGGTACTGAGTAGCCACCATGATGCCCGCCAGAATTGACCCTAGGCCAGCCACTAGATACCAACCGTTTCCACCAGATTCAGTGCCTGGAAGCACCTGCATGTAATTAAGAATAATGACCATCAGGCCCACCCCCCACGCTCCAAACATCAAAGCTGGAACCCATTTTGGACTTGGGCCATGGTGATGCGCCTTCACCGGAGGTGTGTAACGGGTAGTCGCTGAGGCATCTTTTTTTGCTTTCGGCGGCGTCACACGCTTGCTAGCAGGGGTCGAACTGGTAGAACTCGTCGAACTACTCGTGCTCTTCGATGAGTTTGAGGTAGTCGATGAGTCAGTATCTGCCTGACCCGCATCGACTTTGCGCTTTCGCGGAGTTGCCATCTCATCAGAATAGACCGAACCCGTTCGGCTGAGACCCCCTTGTGGTTCTACTCTTATCGACTCATGACTCGAATCCTTGTGATCGACAACTACGACTCCTTTGTTTACAACCTGGTTCAGTACTTAGGTGAACTTGGCGCAGAGCCAGAGGTACATCGACAAGATTGTCTGACATTGCGTGATGTGGAACAGATCAATCCCGATGGAATCCTGATTAGCCCCGGACCAGGGCACCCCTCTCAAGCTGGACTCTCGAACGAACTCATCCGCGAATGGGGCAGCCGGCGGCCAGTGTTTGGAGTTTGCCTAGGCCTTCAATGCATGGGAGAGGTTTTTGGTGGAAAGGTCATTCGAGCACCTCAGGTAGTGCACGGAAAAACTTCGCTCATCAACCACGACGGCAAGGGTGTGTTTGAGGGCCTGCCTAACCCGTTTGAAGCAACCCGCTATCACTCGCTCATCGTTGAACGATCCTCACTTCCAGCAGACTTAGAAATCACCGCTGAGACTGAAGATGGTTTGATTATGGGATTACGTCATCGCGAACTCATGGTTGAAGGAGTGCAGTTTCACCCCGAGTCGGTGCTCAGCAGCAGTGGCCATGAGTTGATCAGCAACTTCTTAAAGGGTTGCGCGCCTCAGAGTGCCCCGCCAAACCACTAGCTTGCTCTTCTGGCCCACTAGCCCCGGGTAGTGGGGGTGGCTGGCTGACTCGTGGTGGTGCTCGTTGCTGCAATGGTGGTAGTCGTCGGTGGCAACAAAAAACCAACCGTTATCTGAATAGATGCACCATCAGCAGCAGGTGAGAGTGCGACTGGGGTTTGGCTTATCACTAATCCAATGCGCGGGTCGCCCGACACAAGAGCGGTATTGGTCACTGCAGTAGTCAGTCCCGCCGCCTTGGCAACTTTGGTTGCAGAAGAACTACGAAGACCCACCAGATCAGGCACCAGAGTTTGCTGTTCCGCAGAGGTCACAACCAGATTTATGGGCTGGCCTCGAGGAGCTTTTGTAGCAGGAGCCGGGTCTGAGGCAAGCACGGTATCCGGTGGCTGATCAGCGGAGAATTTTTGAGAGATCTCTCCCAAAGTGAACTCAGCACGAGCAAGTTCAACGATGGCTTCCCCCAGTGGGCGACCAACAATTTCTGGCACGGTGCGCGGCTCGGGGCCCTGAGAAACCCGCAGCTTGACGGTTGAACCAGGGGCAGCACGCGTACCCCCCGCAGGAAGCGATCCCACAATGATGCCCTGCTCGACCTGCTCATCAAAGACATTCTCAATCTCTCCGAGCAGGCCAATCGTCTTCAGAACCTTGAGCGCTTCAGGCCCTTTCATATTGGCAAAATTAGGTAAGTCCACGCCAGCAAGCCCATCGCTCACTCGCAGCACAACCTGCTCGCCAACCTCGAGTCGGCTTCCCGCAACTGGGTCCTGACCAATCACGGTATCGGCAGCAATAACTTCGTTGGAGTTGTACTCAGCCTCTACTACTAAGCCCAAGCGTTCGAGTTGTGCCTGAGCCTCGGTCAAGGTTCGACCTGCCATCCGCGGCACTGTCACCTGACCAACCTGAGCCGAACTTGAGTTGCTCTTTAACGACGCACCAAAAGCAAAAATTGTAAAGGCTAGCAAAGCAAATACGGCTACAAGCCCAACGGCCACCGCTACCGGATGCAGCCTTGTGTCTACTTGTTCAAGCTCGCCAATTTCAGTAACTCGCTCGGGAGCACCACCTTGCAGTTCTGTCATCTCAGCCACCTGCCGCAGTTGTCGGGGTAGTCGGTTTGGAAGTGGTAGTGCTTGAGGATGCTGTTGGGGTAGTGGTTGTCGTGGCTGCTCTCCGTGGCGGGGGAACCCGGCCCACCACTATGGTCACGACCTGCCCGGGCCTATATAGGGTTCCTGCTACGGGGTACTGGCCAAAGACGTTGCCAACTCCTGGATCGCCCGCAAGAACGAGCTGCCCCGCAACATCTGCTAAAAATCCTGCAGCCTTGAGCACCTCAGTAGCAGAAGCCTCTTGAGTGTTTGTCACCTCGGGCACTGCAATAGGGGCAGGCCCGGCAGAGATGGTGAGCTCAACCACTGTGTCTTTGGGAACCTTCGTTCCCTGTGGTGGTACCGATGCTATTACTGCGCCAGCAAGCACAGCCGGATCGTCAGCTCGAGTTACCGGACCAAACAACAGCCCCGCCTTACCTAACCGAAATGCAGCGCCCTCCAAAGACAACCCTGAAAGGTCTGGCACGGGCCGGCTATCTGGCCCCGAGGACACCTCGAGTCGCACCGACCCAGCCTGAGCAACCAATACCTCGGGTTCAGGGAACTGAGCTACCACAAGTCCGTTGGGCACTGTCTCGTTTGACACCTCAATGATTGCAATCGGCACCCCGGGGTCGCCAAGCTCACGAGTCACCTCGACAATCGGCCGACCTACTGCAGCGGGCATACGTGTTCGATTCACTCCACTGCTTACAAGCAGCTCAATTTGATCTCCGGACCGAGCCTTCTTTCCTACTGCTAGGTCCTGACCAATAACGGTGCCTCGTGGAGAGGTCAAACTAAACGCACTGCGCTTACTCGGCTTGAGCCCAAGGTTTTCTGCCTCGGCCTGAGCTCGAGGTAACGGCTGCCCAGAAAAATCTGGCACCGTCACCACTCTCCCTCGGCCAAGTACTGCATCAAGCGGGTTCAGAGTGTCAGAAAATCCAAGAAGTGCCACTGCGGAAATAATAATAAGGATGGCTCCCACAACCGGCAGCAACCCAGGAACCTTTGTCATGTCAGTGGCCTTGAGGCATCACGGTGCAGTTGTTGTTGTGGCCACCGTGGTGGTGGTAGTCGTGGTGGTTGCTGCAGCTGCAACACCAACGGTAATAGTGACCGCAGAGCCCTTGTCTTCCATCTTTGCACCAGCGGGGTCTTGAGAGATCACCCGGCCAGCATTCGGATCGCCAGCCGGAACTGTTTGAGGAACAACCTTGACGCTTAGCCCAACAAACTTGAGTGTGGCTGTTGCATCGGCCTCATTTTGCCCAATCACTGTGGGCACCTTGACTTGTTCGGGCCCTGTTGACACCACAATGCGAATGAGCGTGTTCGCAGCAACCGATGTGCCCCCGCTTGGGTCGGTGCTAATCACGCTGCCATTGGGCGCCGTGGCGCTTGAAGCCTGGGTGGGGTTCGCAAAGCGGAACCCAGCAGCTTGGATTGCGGCCTGTGCCTGAGCGAGCGGTTGCCCAACAACATCAGGAACAAGTTCTTCTCCAACTCCCTTCGACACAACTAGCTCGACCACAGAGCCAACCGCTACTTGCACGAGCGCAGCAGGGACCTGACTCATAACTGTTCCCGAGGCAACATCGGCGCTTTCCTGCGGGGTGATTTTAACTAGCAGGCCTTTTTCTATAAGCAGTTTCTCTGCTTCGGCTTGGGGCAAACCAGTTACATCGGGTAGCTCAACAGTGTCTATTCCTGATGAGACCACCAAGTTGACAGTGCTGCCCGACTTAACAGTGACGTCCTTGCCTGGGTCCTGTGAGATCACAAGATCGGCTGCAATAGTTACAGAAGTCTCAGCAGTCACCTTAGGTACAAGGCCAGCGTCTTTGAGTTGGCTCTCGGCTTCTGCGCGGGTAAGGCCAATTAGGCTAGGAACTGCCACATCGGCGCCACTCGAGCTATTCACAAACCAAAACAGCAGGCCGCCGAGCGTCAGTAGCAGCACTACCAAAATGCCTATAAATAGAGCAGTCTTAGGCTTTTTCTCTTCCTCTTCTTCTTCAGAGCTTGCTTGTTCAGGAACTACGGCACTCACAGTGGTGACCGGCTGCATTGTGGTTGCCATGGCTGCAGCACTCCCCAAAGCAGCACCGGCAAACGCTGCGTCACGCTCGGCCACAGTCTGGTCTCCGGCCAAAAAGCGCCCGAGATCCATGCGCAGATCCTCGGCAGAAGCGTAACGATCATCAGGCTTCTTCTGAAGCAACTTCATGATGATTGCCTCAAGGCCAGGTGGCAATGTGGGCATCAGCGTTGAAGGTGCTGCAGGCTGATCCTGAACGTGCTTATAGGCAATAGCTAGCGGAGTGTCGCCAGCAAACGGTGGTCGGCCAGTGACCATTTCATACAGAACAACGCCTAGGGAATACAGATCAGACCTTGGGTCAACCGCTAAGCCCTGAGCCTGCTCGGGCGAAAAGTACGTCGCTGTTCCCATGACCGATCCGGCCTGAGTTAAATCGTCATCTGGGCTAGACAACGCTCGGGCAATACCAAAGTCGGTGACCTTGGCTTGACCAGATTTGGTGAGCAATACGTTGCCCGGTTTGACGTCTCTGTGTACAACGCCTCGTGAGTGCGCAAACCCCAATCCCCCGGCAACTTCCGATGCAATCTCGGCAGCACGATTTGGATGCAGCGGACCGTCGGCTCGCAAGACTTGTGCAAGAGATGGGCCGTCCACGTACTCCATCACAATGAAATATGTGCCGTCTTGTTCTCCCCAATCAAATACGCCCACGATGTTGGCGTTCGATAGACCAGCGGCAGCTTGTGCTTCTCTTCTGAATCGCTCAACGAACGACGGGTCAACGGCAAACTCGGGAACAAGTTCCTTGACTGCTACAGGGCGATCAAGAGACCGGTCCCGAGCCAGATACACCTGCGCCATGCCTCCGCGGGCTAGGCGGCGATGAATCTCGTAACGATCATTTAAAACGCGGGGTGGTTGATCAGACATGCGTGCTCAAGAGTAGGGCCCGCAGCGTGGCTACTGCGTCATGCAGGGTTATTAGGGAGTGAGTGCTGCTTGGAGTACTTGTTTGGCAATCGGTCCGGCTACGCGCCCACCGGTTGAGCCAGAGGCACCATCTACCCCCTGGACCATGACAGCTACGGCAACCGTGGGCACCTGACCCGCCGGACCGGCAAAAGCAATGATCCAAGCATGCGACTGCGGAGGGTTCAGGCCAAGTTGTGCCGTACCCGTTTTACCGCCTACATCAAATCCTGGCATAGCCAGTATCGAAGCTGTTCCATCGCTCACCACGCTGATCATTGCCCGCCGGAGTATTTCGGCGTTGTCGGCACTCATAGAGTCACGCCATGGGCTAGCGGCGTAACTTGCAACCACTGCTCCGTCTCGAGCGCGGATCTCGCTCATGACGTGTGGAACCATGATACGACCTTGGTTTGCTACCCCGGCCGCAACTAGTGCCATCTGCAACGGCGTAGCTGCAACGTCGTTTTGCCCAATACCTGTTTGGGCTAAAGCTGGGGTGTCTTCGTACACCGGCGCTGCACCATCGGGAGTGCTCACCACCGCGCCAAAGTTGGTGGGATACACAGAGGTTGCGGGTCTAGTCAGGTCGATGGGCGGAGCATCATTGAACCCCGCTGCCTCGGCTGCGGCAATCATCGGATCGGGGCCTAAGGTTTCGGCTGCCATCTGGGCAAACGAAGAGTTACAAGATTTTTGCAGAATCACAAATAGCGTGCCACCACATTGACTGCCATCAAAGTTTTTGATTGGCCGGCTTGTTAGGGGCGGGGTGTAGGACTGAACAACTGGGTAGTCGGGGCTGGTGTCGGTGACCTTCTGAGAGGCAAGTCCTGCAGTTGCTGTCACAATCTTGAACGTAGACCCAGGGAAATACCGCTCCTGATACGCCCTAGACAGCAGCGGCTTGGACGGCGCAGCGTCAAGCAGAGTCTTGACATTTATTGCCTGCTCCCCTTTATTGGCAGAGATCGCATTTGGGTCATAGGTCGGGTTGGAATACATCGCAATGACGTCTCCGGTACGAGGGTCGAGCGCCACAACCGAGCCGTCTAGGCCAGATAGCGCATCTCTTGCAGCGCGCTGCACTTTGCCACGGAGGGTCAGCACAACATCGCCCTCGCTTGACTGGTCCGCAAAGAACCCAGCTAACTCATGCAACTGCAAAGACGGGGTGCGGCCCGTGAGTTCTGCGTTATACACGCGCTCTACGCCGGTTGAGCCCAAGCGAAATGAGTAATAACCAGTGACATGGGCAAACAAATCACCCTCTGGGTACACCCTCTGATAGCGCAACTCTGATCGCTCCACCACAGAGGTGGCAGCAATCTCTCCTTCGGCAGTCACGATGTCTCCGCGAGGTTTATTGAAGTCTCGGAGCTGTGCGCGCGTGTTCTCTGGGCGGTCGTTATACGCACTGGCCTGCAACACCTGGATCTGATTGAGCTTGATGAAGGCCGCCAAGTAACAGACCATGATGACAATGCCCAAGATCTTGATCTGCCGGGTCATCGGGCAACCACCGGTTCGGGTGCTCTGCGCTCAGTTTGATCAGAAATCCGCACCAGTAACGCCAACAGGACGTAGTTCGCCACAATTGACGACCCCCCGTATGAGACGAACGGCAGCGTTACGCCTGTAAGCGGAAGTAGTCGGATTACCCCAGCAATAATGATGAACGCCTGAAAGGCAATCAATGTTGTCAGGCCTACTGCTAGCAAAGAACTGAACGGGTCTGAGGAGCGTTGCGCTACCCGAAGCCCGCTGCCTGCTAGCAACAAGAACGCACAGAGCACTGCGGTGGCACCTAGCAGCCCAAGTTCCTCGCCAATCACTGCAAAAATAAAGTCGGATTCATCAGCGGGAATACGCCCTGCGATACCCAATCCCGGCCCGGTACCAGTGGTACCTCCCCAGGCCAAGGCATAGGCCCCTTGTATGACCTGAAACCCCTTTCCAGATGGGTCCGACCACGGGTTAAGCCAGATCGTGACTCTGGTTTGCACATGAGTAAACATCCGCCAAGCCGCATAAGAGCTTGCAGAAAAAAGCACTACTCCAACTGCCAAGTAACTGCCTCTACCAGTAGCTACCCAAAGCATCACAAGAAACAGAACAAAAAACAGCAGAGCCGAGCCCAAGTCTTTTTCGAACACCATCACAATCAACGAGAAGCCAACGGCTAGCAAGATGGGTGCAAAGTATTTTGGATCTGGGGTATTGATTCTGCCGATCCGAAAGGTAGCCACACCGAGCAGTTCTCGGCGCTCAACTAAATAGCCAGCAAAGAAAATAGCGAGTGCAATCTTTGCAAGCTCACCGGGCTGAAACCCAATGGGACCGAGCGATACCCAGATGCGCGAGCCGTTGATGGTGCGCCCAACGCCAGGCACTAACGGCATGATCAGCAACAGCACACCAATCAGACCAAAGGTGTAGCGGTAACGCTGCAAAAACCGGACGTCACGAATCACAACCAAAGTTGCGATGTAACCAAAAACACCAACTGCTGTCCATAAGGCTTGCAGGCCAGCAAGGTCTCCGTCGAGTCTGGCAATAAACACATACCCCAGACCGTTGAGTAGTGCCGCAAGTGGCAAAAAAAGCGGGTCGGCTGTTGGGGCAAAACGACGATTAGCTAGATGCGCCAGAATCAGCAGCCCAACGATGACTCCCAGAAATGGAACGATGTCTGCCGGAAGCGAGGCGCTCTTTCCTAAGCTCGCTAATGCATAGGTTCCACAGATCACTAAGACTGCCAGAATCAGCAAACCAAGCTCGGTGGTTCGGCGGCGGCGGCCCAGTGCCTTAACTACCGCTAGCTGATGGGTGGCGCTTTCGGTGATTGTCACGCTGCCGGTGGCGGTGCAAGTGCAGCGTCGAGCGGTGGGGCTACCGGCACAAGTGCGGGGTCGACCGGTACGGCGATGGTGGTTGTTGTGGTGGTGGTGGTTGTTGTCGTGGTGGTCATAGCTTCGAGATTGACCACAAAAATGAGAGCATCGCGCTCTGAGCTGTACTCCACACCCTTGCGCAATTTTGCCTGCTGATTGGCGGGCAACTTCCAGACCAGCACATTGCTAATACTTTTGATAACTGGGTCAATCCACAAGAGCTTTGTTGAACGGCCTTGGTACACCACAACAACTTCTTGGCCAGTATTTGGTTCTTGTTTCACCCCAACCGAATACCCCTGCCGCTGATTGAGAAGCACAACTCCGACTGACAAGACGATAAGGAGCAACAAAACCAACAAGAACAATGGTGTGCGCCAAGGGCTTCGATGCGAGCCCTCAACCGAAGCCGGATCGGGCGCTAGATCAATCTCCGCCTGCGCTCGGACATCCGCTTCTGTGCCGCCATCGGTGTCGTCATCGGTGTCGTCATCGGAGTCGTCATCGGTATCGCTATCCGCATGGACCGACGCGCTGTGTGCTTCGCCGCTCTCATCGCCGCTAACAGCAGCCTCCCCTTGATCACCATCTGGATCACCATCTTGATCACCATCTTGATCAACATCTGGATCACCATCTGCGTCTTCTGTGGATTCACGGCCTGCAGTTATCGGCACAAGAGGCACGGTTGCGGTATCGCTCAACGGATCACGCAGTGCATCTTCCATGTCAACGGTCGGTGTGGCTATTTTTCGGCAGCGATCGCCCAAAGGCGACGGGTCGTGCCCCGATTCGCTTACTTCGGCCACAACCACGGTGATGTTGTCTCGGCCACCAGAAGCATCAGCTTCGGCTGCTAACCGACGAGCAAGAACCTCGGGCTCATCAGCCTCGCTCAAAATCTTAGCGATTCGCTCCTCAGAAATTTCATTGAATAGCCCATCACTACACAACAACAACCTGTCGCCATCGCATGGAGTCAGTAGCCACGCATCCACCACTACTAAGGCCTCTACGCCAAGTGCTCGGGTCAGCACGTTTCGCTGCGGGTGAACCTCGGCCTCTTCGGCGGTGATACGGCCCTCTCGAACTAGTGCCTCGACTAACGAGTGGTCCTCGGTCAAACGATGAAGCTCTCCGGCGGCAAATAAATACACCCGGCTGTCTCCTACATTGAGTACAGCAAGGTGTTCGCCATCTTCATCAACTAGGCCAACCAGACATACCGTGGTTCCCATTCCGCGCAGAGAAGGTTCATCTGCAGCGCGGCTACTAATCCGACGATTTGCCTGATGCACCGAGCCCACAAGTTCTAGCAACGAGCGTCGCCCTACCATCTGCGAAATCACATCTACCGTTTCTGCCGATGCAACCTCTCCGGCCTGGTGGCCTCCCATGCCATCAGCAACAGCAAGCAGATCAGAAGACACAAACAGGCTGTCCTCGTTGGCAGCGCGAACCTGCCCAACCAACGTGGCCGACCCTGTGCGTAGGCGCACTAGCGAAAGGTTGTCAGTCATCGGACTTCCAGAACAACATTGCCCACTTGTATGCGATCGCCTAAGCGGGCAGGCATTTGCCCTACTGCACGGCTGCCGTTTACCCAGGTTCCGTTGGTTGAGCCTAGGTCCTCGGCAAACACAGAACCGTCACGAATAAAGATGCGCGAATGCACCTGTGAAACGTACTGCTCATCTAGGACAATTGAACACCCCGCTGCGCGACCAAGGGTGAGTTCTGGTCCCAAGGCGTATTCGGCTCCGGCTCGCGAGGCAGGCTCGACGAGTACCAGACGGGTTGGCACCACCGGAGCTTTGCGGCGGTTTATGGCTGACTTTGCCGACTTGGATGCTTTCGCCGTGCTGGCTTTTGCCTTGGCCGAGGAGCTGCCTTTTCTGCCTGAGCCTTTTTTTGTGGCGGCAGCCCCAACGGGTACAGCAGCCGGAGTTGGTGCAACTCGTGGCGGGTTGACCTCAGTCCATACAGCTCGCAACACGCGAAGGAAAAATAGGTACAACAGGACCAGGAGGCACAGTTTAAGAACGGTGAGCAGCTGCTCCGACATCTACTGAGAGCCTAGGACGCTTCGAAGTGCATCACCGTGTTGCCAAAGGTGACTTCGTCACCATCACGCAACTGCTGCTCGGCAACTCGCACTCCGTTCACTTTGGTTCCGTTTGTAGAGCCCAGATCTGCCACCACAAACCCGTCACCCGAAGGGCGCACCTCTGCATGGTTGCGGCTCACGTTCGGATCGCCCAACACAATGGTGCAATCATTCTGCCGACCTACCGAAACCACATATTCGCCAAGGGGAACTCGGTCACCAGTGGGTAACAACAATGACCCCGGCGGAAGCCCACCTTCGCCTTCAGCAAAGCGGGCATCCACAGTGAGTACCCCGCTACGTGAGGAGTCCTGTTGTTCAATCACAATCTCTATTGGGCCAACAAAGCCATACCCCTCGTCACGCGCATGCTCACGAGCTGCATCGGCAAGCTCTCTTCGCAAGGTGCCGAGCAGGTCAGCCAACTGCTCAAAATCAGAAACCGCCAGAGCAAAGCGAAAGGAGTTGGGCACGATGGTTCTGCCACCCACACCAACGGTTCGTCCGCCGTCCATCTCACGGACCAGCTTGCGACCAAATTCAACTGGGCTGACCCCTGTGCGGAACAGGCGCGAGAAAGTTCCCTCAACTGCACGCTCGAGTCGGCTCTCAAAGCCGTTGATACCCATTGCACAACAGTAGCTAGGGTTGAGACCGTTGTTGGGACTCCTCTACTCAGCTGCGCTACGATCTGCACTTCTTCACTCGCGCGAGTGGCGGAATTGGCAGACGCGCAGGATTCAGGTTCCTGTGTCCGTAAGGACGTGGGGGTTCAAGTCCCCCCTCGCGCACTATCAGGTGGGGTTTTCTCCACCACCGGATCCGGCACGCGTATTCGAAAATTGCTGACGAGTCGCCTAGCCCGGTGAACGCCCCGTTAGCTGATGTTGTGCAGCTCGTGGCGCCTGTTCCGCAGCTGCAGTTTCCTCCGACTACAAGAATAATTGATGAAAAAGGTCGGGTGTCTGTCAGGTTAGGTGGCCTGCTTTTAGGTGAAGTTATGGGCTGGAAATCTGGGGCGCTGTCAGTGAAACGCGACGGTTTATGGGTGCTGTTGCGATTCGATCCAAAGTCACCGTTGCGTCGCCATGACGGTCGTGCCCGCCTAGGAAACGACGGTCGACTACTTTTTCCTGCAGCTCTGCAGCGCCTGATTGGGGTTTTCCCGGGTTCTGAGGTGGCGTTGCTTGTTCTTCAAGAACATGGTGTTGTTGCTGCGTGTCATCCTTCTCGTTTGCTGCTCGGAGCACCCCGGTCGGGTAACGCCACACGCCCTCTTCGTGGAAGATGACGACCGGCTAGCGTCCGTAGGTGGCCGACAGCACCGTGTCGCTGCGGACGTGGTCGAGGATCTCCCACGGGTCGCAGTACTGGCCGCTGGTATCGAGTGTCATGTCCATGTCGTGTCTCCTAGTCGTCTTGCAGCCCACCGTGGACTGCAACACGACCGTCCCGGCCGCCCGGGTTTCGTCAAGCAGACCGCGACGTAGCTGCCTCGACGGGTTCGCCCGACCCGCTGTCGGTGATGTTGCCTATGCTTCGGTTCGTGGGAGAAGGACACGACGGCACAGGCGACGACCCTTTCAACCGGCTATTGGACCCGGGGTACCTTGCTGGTGCTGCGCAACGGGAACCGAGTGCCGACGAACGCCGTCGCAACGCCGAGCGCGCCGCCCGCCAGCAGGACCTGCAGCGGCGCCTCGCCGAGGACGAGGCACATCGGGCCCGCGAGTCCCGTTCGCAGGGCCGGTCGGTGCGACGTGACCGGTTGCGTGAGCGGTCGAAGAAGGTCGTCGCCTTCGCTCTGCTCGCTGTCGTCGTAGGTGGCGCCGTCTGGTACCAGTCACGCAGTGACGGTCTCGGCGGCGCTTCGCCCCAAGCGGCCTCCCGGCCGGCGGACTACCCGCCGGTGGACAGGTCGGCCTCCAAGACGCCACTCGCCACTCCACCGCCGGCGCCGCCATCTCCCGGTGGGTTCGAGTTCATCGCCACCCAGAAGGTCGGCACCGGGCCGGTCGCGTGGGACCCGTGCCGACCGGTCCGCTACGTCGTGAACCCAGCCGGTGCGCCCCCCGGCGGCGACCAGCTGATCCAAGAGGCAGTCCTCCGCACCGCAGTGCCCGCCGGGCTCAAGTTCGTCGCCGAAGGCACCACCACCGAGCCCTGGACCAAGGACCGCGAGCCCTACCAGCCGGACAGGTACGGCAAGAAGTGGGCACCAGTACTCATTGCCTGGAGCACTGAGGCGCAGAGCTCCCAGGTGGCTGGCTACATCGTAGGTCGCGGTGCGCCGATTATCCGGGGAGGGCCTGACGGACGGATGGCGAGTGAGAGTGGCTCGGTGATCCTCGACGCCGAAGACATCGCCCAGGTGCTGACCTACCCAGACGGACCGGCGAAGGCCCGGGCGATCATCCAGCACGAGCTCGGCCACCTCGTCGGGCTCGACCACACCAGCGACAGCTCCCAGCTCATGTACTCGGAGAACACCGACCAGCAGACCGGTGACTGGGGGAGCGGCGACCTCGCTGGTCTCCACCAGCTCGGCAAGGGCAACTGCTTCCCTGACTTGTAGCTGCTTTCCCGGCCCGCCCACCTCCACCGCTGTTCGGCGTGGCCGAACTGTCGGAGCGATCGACTACGGTCACGGACGTCAATCATGGCGAAGAGGGAGAAGGATGGCTGTCAGCGAGGAAGCAGTCGCGTCGTTGTTCGAGGTGATCGAAAGCCGGGACGAGGCTGCGGCAGCATCACGGGTCGAGGACGCCCTGAGTCTGCGGGCTGAGTTCGTTCAGCGGTTCCCGGTTGGACAGTGGCCGACGAATGATCGTGATCTAACGCTTGTTCAGCCTTCTGCTATCTGCCATCTGGCCCTATCAGTCCGCCATACAACAAGTGGAAGGTGTTGGAACTCGAATAGTCACCCGAGATCAATCTTTGACACCGTGGCATCGTCGTAGTTACTGATCCAAAGGTTCGTTCCGTCGAAAGCAACCCCGTACGGGCTACGGCCCACTTCAACAGTGGCTGTTACCTTGTTTGTCTTCGGGTCAATTCTAGACACCGTTCCGTCTCTGCGGTTCGTGACCCAGATGCATTTCCCGTCGAACCCAACGCCAATCGGGTCTTGACCAACATCAACAGTGGCCGTCACCGTGTCTGTCTTCGGATCAATCTTCGACACCGTGGCATCATCGTAATTAGCCACCCAAATACTTGATCCGTCGAACCCAACTCTGCGCGGTTCGCCGCCGACCTGAACCGTCGCCGTCACCGTGTTTGTCGCCGGATCAATTTTCGACACCGTTCCGGGGTTGTTGTTGCTTACCCAGATGCTCGACCCGTCAAATCCAACCCCATCTGGAAATTCACCGACTGCCACGGTTGCCGTCACAGTGTTTGACTCCGGGTCAACCTTCGAGGCCGTATTGTCTTCAGAGTTAGCTACCCAGATGCTTGACCCGTCAAACCCAACCCCAATCGGGCCCTTACCAACTGGCACAGTTGCGGTGATCTTGTTTGTCGCCGGGTCAATCTTCGACAACGTGTTGTCCATGGCATTAGCTACCCAGATGCTTGACCCATCAAACCCAATTCTTCGCGGGCTCTTGCCGACATCAACAGTTGCAGTCACCTTGTTTGTCTTCGGGTCGATCTTCGACACCGTATTCGACACAGAGTTTGCTACCCAGATGCTCGACCCATCGAACTCAACGCCGATTGGGCTATCACCAACTTCAACGGTTGAAGGCTGCGGAGTTTCAACTGCTTCCTCCTCTTTACCGGTACAGCTCGTCACTCCAACAAAGACAGCGAATACTGCGAGCGGTATAAAAAGTTTTTTCATGTTCAGCCTCCAACAAGTTTGGGCCAGCACACTCTGCGCACCACCCATCAGGTCCTATCTTTGCACGCTGCGGTGACCTGACCCTTCTGCCTAACTCGTTTGATGAGCCGCAGGTAAAAGGCGGGAGTCATAAGGGAACTCGGAATCGGGAATCCTAGAGTAATCATTGCTCCAAGAAATCGGGATGGCAGAGTAGTGCTTTGATCATCGCTCCAAGCTGACCCGAGGCCGCCCGGCCTGCTTCCAAAACCTCTTGGTCATCAATCTTTGCTTGCATGCCTGCACACAAATTAGTTACTAGCGAAATCCCCAAAACCTCGAGCTCAAGATGGCGTGCCGCAATAGCCTCGAGCACGGTCGAAAACCCAAGCACTTCGGCACCCAAGCTTCGATAGCTGTTGATCTCTGCTGGCGTTTCGAACTGCGGGCCACTCAAGCCGGCATAGACCGCATCATTGAGCTCGGGGTAGAGCGAACGTGCCAGAGTCCGTAGACGTACGGAGTAGAGATCGGTCATATCGACAAATCGACCGTTATACGGAGCCGGCGGATTGGGCCCAGTCAGTGGGGATTGGCCGGTCAAATTGAGGTGATCAGAAATGACAACTGCCTGGCCAATAGGCCGATCAGTCCGAAGGGTACCCGCAGCATTAGTAATGATAATTTTAGTGACGCCAGCGGCTGCTGCGGTGCGAACAACGTGGCTGATCCTTGCCGGGGAGTGCCCTTCGAAAAGATGGGTTCTTCCAAGAAATACTGCAACGCTATGCGGCTCTGAAGCCTGATCTTTGGCTAGGTCTATGCGTTGCACTGTTCGCCCATGGCCTGGTGCGGTTGGCAGTGGAAACCCCCGCAGCTCAGTGACTTCAAATTCGACCACCGCTGGCCCTATCTCAGCAGCGGCATCCTGCCAGCCGGATCCAAGAATCACCGCTGTAGAGGGTGCGGTTCCAAATCGCTCAGCAAGGGCTGCTCCGGCAATTTCTGCAAGGGCAAATGGCTCATCCATACTCGGACTCCGCTCGTTGAAGGTCTCTTTGATCAAGTTCGTTTGCTTGGGCTATCGCTAGTGCAGTTACAGCCACCGAGGAAGCGAATCTGCTACCGGGAACAAGCTCACTAACCTGCAACGCCTCGTCAAACGTGTCTACGTCGGCTAGCTCTACAAGGACCGTTGTGTTGAGTCCTAACTCTTGTAACCGTTGCAGCTGAGCAGCTCCAGTTATGGGGGTGCTCATTGGTACACCTAAGAGTGCGTTTTGGGTTGTCTCTCGCAGCCCGATGAGCCAGTAGCCGCCATCTTTTGCAGGTCCAAGCACTGCATCGACCCCATCGGAGCACAGTTCGGCGACTGCATGATCAAGCTGAAAGGAGCTTATCTGCGGGGTGTCCATACCAATGATGATCACCGCACCCTGTATGTCTTCAAAAGCGGCGGCGAGACGCTCATCTAGACCCTCGCCGCGTTGAGGGATCACCGCAAACCCGTCGGGGATCCACCAGCCCGGCTCGCCATCTAAAACAATGATGCGTTGACGAACTTCTGCAAACCCCTGATGGGTGGGATCTTCAACACTGAGTTTCTGAGCACTGCAGTCTGTGCAACCGGCACCTAGGACCGCATCAAGGGTGTCTCGCAAGGCAGCCATCGCAATGGCTGCAGCCTGCTCTGGCGTGCACGGGGGACTCAGCCGGGTTTTAACAAATCCCGGCAAGGGAGTCTTTGCAATCACTGCAAGTGTGACCTGTGAGGAAGACAACATCGTCATAGGTGAGCTACCTGCTCATTCGGGTTGCGGTGAAGTAGTCGAGCCACAAGTTGAATTTAGCTTGTGCAGCTTTAGCCAATGGAGACCGGCGAACTTCAATTGTCTAGCCCACCTAAGTCTTCTGCGACCCCTAGCATCGGTGTATGTCACCAGAAATACCCTGCTCGAGTTGTGCATTTTTGAACACAGCTACAGCAACCACCTCAGTGCTGAGCAAGCAAGCGAGACATATCCGAGAGAGCGCGAGCCGTCCCAATGACTGTGCCAGTGACTTTAGATTTTCCTATTCTCGGACGGTAAGAGATCGGCACCTCTTCAAGTCGCCAACCAGCCTCTTGGGCACGCAGGACCATTTCGAGCGGCCACCCAGATCGACGATCGCGAAGGCCAAGTTGAATCAGTGCCTGTCGGTTGGCGGCGCGCATTGGGCCCAAGTCAGTAATAGCAGCACCCGTTCGCCGGCGAATTTCGAAGGCCAACACCTTGTTGGCCAGTCGCGCATGCAACGGCCAAGCGCCAGGCTCGGGTTGACGCGACCCCAAAACCAGATCGGCAGTACCTGCCTGAATGGCTGCAACAACCCTTGGAAGCTCGATCGGATCAAAGCTTGCGTCAGCATCCATAAAACACACAATTTCTGCGGTTGCGGCCATGAGCCCAGCCCAACATGCCGCACCAAAACCTTGTTGAATCTCGCTTATCACCAAGGCCCCCAATTCGGCAGCCACTTTGGCGGTGTTATCTGTAGAACCGTTATCCACCACGATGGCCCGGTACCCCTTCGGCATCCGTTCCATAATCCAGCCGAGCGCACCTTCTTCATTCAGTGCAGGCAGAATTACGTCGGGCATGTCGAACATGTTCGCAGTACTAGAGCAGATTCGTGAACTTCATCTCGCAACGTGTGATTGTGACTGGCGGCGCTGGATTTATTGGTTCTCATATTGTTGATCGGCTATGCGCCGCGGGCCATGAAGTGATCGTGATTGACAACTTGGATCCGGGTGCGCATGACGGCCCGCCCGATTGTTTGCACCCTGACGCTCAGTATGTCTGGGCTGATGTCCGTGACCCCGAAGTGTGGGACAAATTTTTGCCCGGCACGGAGGCCGTTTCGCATCAGGCCGCCAAGGTGGGTTTGGGCGTTGACTTGGCTGATATTCGTGAATATGTCAGCGCTAATGATGAGGGCACGGCCACCATGTTGTGGGCAATGAACGCCGCCGCGTGGACAGGCCGACTGGTAGTTGCCTCGAGCATGGTCGTGTATGGCGAAGGAAACTACGAATGCGCACAGCACGGGGTAGTTCGGCCTTCAGTGCGCCGAAACGAGGATCTAGCGGCTGGCCTATTTGAGTCTCGCTGCCCGCTCTGTGGGGCCGAACTCAGTTCCGGTTTAGTTGCGGAACACGCGAGCGTTGATCCGCGCAACGTCTATGCGGCAACCAAGTTGCATCAGGAACATCTCTGTAGAAGCTTTGCCCGGGAGTTTGGCGTTGCGGTCTGCGCCCTGAGATACCACAACGTGTACGGCGCTCGGATGCCTAGAGACACTCCGTACGCTGGAGTTGCATCAATCTTTCGGAGTCAACTTGAGTCTGGTAACCGCCCGCAGGTATTCGAAGATGGTCTGCAGCTGCGCGACTTTGTGCATGTCAGCGATGTGGCCCGTGCCAACGAGTTGGCCTTAGAAGGTGCTGGCCGCTTCTTTGACGGGGCACTGAATGTGGCTTCGGGAACTCCCATAACATTGTTAGAAATGGCAGAGATACTGGCCTTAGCCGACGGTCGGGGACTAACACCCGAGGTAGTTGGGGGCTACCGATTGGGAGATGTTCGACATGTAGTGGCAGATCCTGCAGCGGCGCGAACGGCGATTGAGTTCACTGCCGAAGTCGCTCCCGCACAGGGACTCGTGCAGTTCGCTACCGACCCGTTACGACGACCAACCTCTCGTTCCACATGAGTGGGCTTGAGTCCGAGATCTCTGAATCTTCCGGTGGGGCTGGTGAACCTGCTGCTCACGCTGTGCCTGCAAACACAACTCAGTCAGCCCCCCAGTGGATCGGGTTTTTTGCAGTAGGGCTAGCCGGTGTCCTACTCGGCGTTGTGGTGTTATGGGGACAGGCCCTTGTTCGTCGCGGCCCCGAATTGTTCTTGCAGGCACCACCGTTTGTCGGGACGTGGCAGCTGTTGTGGTCGCCGGGTTTGTGGTGGGCGCTCGCCATAGCGGTTTTAGTAGTGACTTGGTGGGTGCCTGCAGTGGAACGCCTGCGATGGGGTTGGCTGTTAGTGGGATCAGCTGTATTCGCTCTGCTATGGCCTGTTCTGCTGCAAGCTTCAGCAGGCAGAGAATCGCTGTCTTTGGTACTAGGAAATAAGCGTGCATATTTGCCAACCGCTCAGGCCATTAACTCTCCAGCGGAGTTCCTATCTACCTTTGTTGACCGCCTGCCCGGATACCCAACGCATGTTAAAGGACACCCTCCGGGGGCGACGCTGGCGCATTGGCTGTTCGATCAGTTGAGTGGTGGTCGGCTAGAACTGATAGCGGCTGCATTTTTAATCATTGCTGCCTCTGCCGCACCTGCAGCACTTATTGCTCTTGACAGAGTTGCAGGGCGCGAAGCAGCACGCCGAGCGGCACCATTTGTTGGATTGGCGCCCGCAGTAATCTGGATTGCTTCATCGCCGGATGCAATGTTTATGGGAGTGCTGGCTTGGTCAGTGGCACTCGGCGCCGTAGCACTCACCGCAACCCCTCGCTGGGGCCTAGTTGCTGGATTTATGTCTGGTCTCATGGCCGGTGTATGCCTCTCTTTGTCCTACGGGCTGATGTTGTTACTCGGCCCGCTTTGGGCAATTGCACTACTGGCGTTACGAAGAGGACGGTGGCAACCGTTACTGACTGCCGCTCTCGGGTTTGTAGTGGTGCCTGGATTGTTTATGTTGCTGGGATTCAACTGGATTGAAGGTCTGGCAGGTACTCGAACTGCGTATCTAGCTGGGGTAGCCGCAGAGCGCCCTGATCGGTATTTTGTGATTTCAAACCTTGTGGTTCTGGCAGTTGCAATAGGGCCGGCTGCAGTTGCTGGAATTGTTTGGCTCCGTGACCGGTTGGCCTGGTGGTTGGTAGGCGGTGCGCTGTTCGGGGTGATCGCAGCCGACTTGTCGACAATGTCAAAGGGCGAAGTTGAAAGGATCTGGTTGCCGGCCGTGCCGTTTTTGGTGTTGGCAACCTGCGCAATTTCGGGTCGAACTGCGCGTCGATGGTGGCTCGGCTCGCAACTTAGTGTGGCCCTTTTGCTGCAAGTGTTTCTGCGTTCACCCTGGTAATCCCTGAAGTGGTGTGCATCAGCCCACTTGAAGGTGCTCTGATGCATCACGGATCAGGGGCTTGCGCTAGTTATCGTGGCGGGCTAGCTCGCCCTAGTATGGGCAGCTGATGGATGTTGCGACGAAGCCCAAACGGGGGATCGCATTAACCGTGAGCTTCGTCGTGATCGGCGGACTTCTCCTTCTTGTGATCACCGCTCGCGTCTTTGCTTACCGGTCGGGCGCCGACGTTCCAGTCGTCCGTAACGAGGTCGAGCGTAGGGTCCAGCGTGCAGTGGACTCCGGTGATCTGAGCGTTGACATCTACCGAGTCGCATCGAACCTCGGTTTCGTCAACCCTGACTCGGTGTCGCCGGTCGTCGGTCTTCTTCTGCAAGTCTCTGGTGTTGAGCTGTACACCTCCGGACTGAGTGCCAACGGTACGGCCATCAATTTCATGTAGCGGGGGTCTGGCCGGGCACCAGGGTTCTGCTTTCCTGGCTCGGTAGACAGCGACGGCACCGTTGATATTGCAAACGTTGAGTGCTGACACCGGTGGAAGTTCCGCTGCATCAGGTGACCGGGGGGAAAGCGCCGATCGGTCACTATTCGCTAACCTCGTAAGCCTGACGCTACTTCCGTCAGGCCGGAAGTTCTCTAGAGCACCATTATGTAGGCGCTGTAGTTACCAACAGCTACTTCAAATCTTCGAGTTCTAGGTGCATGTCATTTGAGCATCGATACCACCAAACAATCAGGCCCGGGTGTCCCCGACTCGAACCCGCAGCCGAGTCGAACACTGGTGCGCACCGGGTAGCCTCCGAGCAAGTTATGCAAGGTCCGCAATGGTGGAGTCGTCAAGTCAAGCCGTGACAGGGGTGCTCATGAAGCAGCGGCTAATCTTCGTGGACGAATCACACACGCAAGCCCGTTAACTCCGATAAAGGTCTTGAGTCTCATAAGCGCGAACTGTTCTTTAATCAGCTTGTCGGGCGCTACGAAGGACTGCGTGCAGACCCAGCAACTTGGGCCGAAATTCTGAAGGAGCGCTCAGTCAGGGGTGCGCATCGTATGGCTGGCTTTCCATCTGATCTTGCTCAGCATCAATCTCGGCTTCCATGGCACGCAGGTCTTCCACGGGTAGAACAGGGGCAAGCAGAACACCACCGCTACCCAGCCGATCGAGTTCGACCACTTCCCTAGAAGCCAAGAGCCGCGCTCAAGCTCCTGATTTCGCAAACTCAGAAACACCAAAATCACATATGAGATATGTAAGCCAACCAGAGACCCACACGCTGATATCACCAAAGACCTTCACTAGGTTTACGCCAAACACATTGAGTAGGCCGTGAACTGCCAACACAATCATGTAGGTCAGAATCACTGACCAGCGGTTGATCCCAATAAGCGGCGAGCCTGCTGTCTCCAAAGATGTTGACGCTCAACAAAATGAAGTTGGCAAGGGCAAAATCAACGGAAGCAATAACTCCAACCTGCCCGATCAGATTGAACCATCCCGTCCACCACCCAACACAGCGTGATAACTAGCGGGCCGCCGGCATAGGCCCCCAACCAAAATGTGGTGATTGCTCCATCAAGCACCGAGATAATCGAAAAACTGATGGCAAAGTTAGAGAACGTGCCGAGTCCGCGACGAAGCTCTTGGGTGTAGCCGAGCTCATGCAGTCGAGCTACGTCCCCATCAGCAACTACCCCACCGCTGTCTACCTCCCCTGCCCCCGGTCAAGCGCTCGGCTCACAGTAACATTTACTTCCAAAAACTCGGTTGATTACTGCGGGCTCGGCAAGCAGTGGGGTCCGCCAATTACCGCCTGTTTTAGGTGAACTTGCTACTTGTGCAATGCCTGACTTACAGGCAAACTAAAGCCTGCTGTGTAGTGAGACCACCGGGGGTCATCGAAATGCCGACAACACGTAGAGAATTTTTGATTGCAGGGGCGGCGGCAGCATTTGCTGCCTCTTGTGCAGCCATACCATCGGGTCCAGGCACTGGCCGAGTGTGCCCACCAGCCTTAGGTGGCGGCCGCACGCCCCTGCCCGCTCCGGGCTCTACTGGTCTTGTGAACGAGTCCTGGTTCCAAGGGCGTAGCAGTGAGTACCTAGCCCTGGGTACTGCATCACTCGACGTAAATAATCTGAACAGCGTTACGGCGCATCTGATTCGGGCTCGTCAGGATCCAACTTTCACCTGGGACCCAACGCAGATCTCACCCACAATTGTTAGCGGCGACCCATTCAGAGACACCGATGACTTTGAGCTCATGTCATGTATGTGGGCGATCTACCTGGGACGAGGAGTCATACCCGCCGACATCATCACCACGATTGAAAACAAGATTGCTGGCGCGCGCTACCGCTACGACGATCCAATCGCTCCCGGCCAAATCGACAACAAGTGGTTCTGGTCAGAAAATCATCGCGGCATGTTTGCCTGCGATGAATACCTCGGCGGCTTGGCCTTGCCTGATCGCGTCTTTACATTTACGGGGCTCACCGGCGCTCAGCACGCTGCACGCACCCGCCAAATAGTCATTGACTGGCTCAAAGAACGCTCTCGCTTTGGATTCTTTGAGTGGCACTCAAATACCTATCTCAAGTACTCCTACTCACCCGTGTTTACTCTGCTTGAATTTGCCGAGGATGAAGAGATTCTGGCGCTCGCAGCCGGCGTTGCAGACACCGCAATGTTGGACTTGGCAGCCAACACTTTTAAGGGTGTATTTGGCGCTAGCCACGGTCGCGGCTACAAGCGCGGCAAGCTGTCCTACCGCGGCGAATCCTCATTCAATACCTGTAAGTTCCTGTTCGACACCACCGACCGCGATTACCTCTACACCGACGACATTGGCCCGCTCTACATCATTGGCCAGAGCCAGTACCGGGTTCCCGAGGCAATTCGTCTTGCTGGTACTAGCCAAGACGTCGCCGTTGTCCGCGAGCGTCACGGGCTGCCAATCAACCCACACGAGGACTTCAGCCTCAACCCACAAGCGGCCTTCGGCTACGACTACAACGATGTAAAAAACCTGCCCTTCTGGTGGTCCACCGGAGCGTTGACTTCTTGGCAGATGCTCCCTCAGCTTCTGACCGCTGCAAAGAAGTGGAAACTGTTCGACACCGAGTTGTTCCAACAGCTCGCAGTGCTCAAGGACTTCCTTGACATCAACCCCGCGCTTGCTCAAATCACGGTACGTGAGCTCGCGGGCTTTGCCGCAGCAGGCGTATTGGGCGAGGCTCACACCTACTCGTGGCGCAGTTCAGAGGCCATGTTGGCCAGTGTGATTGATCACCGATTTGGCGATGCCGGTGATCAGGTCCACGCCTGGCAGGCCACCCTTGCGCCAGAGACCACCGTGTTTACAATTCACCCCAATAAAGAAGCACCGAACGACGGCTACTGGGTGGGCACGGCATCCATGCCAAAGACTGCTCAAAAAGAACGCGCCGCTATCCACATCTATCGGCCCTCATACGCCTCACCCAGCGACCCGATTCTGGGCCCGGCCTTTTCCTATCTGCCCTTCACCCGCGCTTGGTTCCCTCAAGATCGCTTTGATGAGGTTCGTCAAGCCAACGGCTGGACCCTAGGCCGCAAAGGCAACAGTTATGTGGCCCTGTGGTCAGAACGGCCAACTGAATGGCGACCAATCAACACCGCTGACTCGGCATCTGAGGGCATGACTCAACCCTACGATCTTGTTGCTCCAGGCAGTCCCAGCAATGTTTGGATTTGCGAGGTGGGCGGTGCTTCCGATCACGGCGACTTTGATTCATTTTTCTCTGCCATTACCTCGGCAACCGTTGGGGTTGTGCGAGTCAAAGGCGTGATTGATGTGCATTACGTTTCGGCAATGGAGGGTGACCTGCGGCTCGGAACTAGTAGTGGGTTCAAGGTAGATGATCAGCCCACGCCAATGCGCGACCACCCACGCCACTCAAGCCCATGGGGCGAGTCATGTGAGTTCTCTAGCGCCTACGACATTGCAGTAGACGGTTCTCGAGTGCAGATCAACTCGCTCACTGGCGCACGCCTGGTCAGCTGAACAAACCTAGTCAGCTGAACAAGCCTGGCCAGACAATCAGTCAGCACAACACAATCCAGTCAGTTCACATCTGGGCCAACGGGAACACCATTTCGAACCTGGTCCAAGTACTCACTCATACCAATGCCTGTGCGATCCCCGCAGCGATAGCGTGTCATTGCTTCGGTGATCCTCGTAACGAGCTGCTCGCCATCTTCAGTAGTTCGGCGGTTTCGCAACGGGATGAGTGAGATCACCTCGCCGGTCACCTCATACTCCTTGTCATCGGTACGCAACCAGCACCTCATGCCAGTTTGGTAGTGGTCCTCATCCCAGTCCGACTCAATACGGCACTCGCGAATCAAGGAGTACTTGCCGTTCTCTAGGACCATGCCACTTTGACGTGGGGCAACATCGGGGTTTTCCCCACCGATGATCGACAGCATCATGGCAAAGTCGGGACCAAACACAAACGGCAACCATCGGTACCAGTTGACGGCCTGCCAATACCGCGGACCCCAAGACTTGTCTCTCAGACCAAGGCCGTCGATCTTAATCACTTCATCACCTACCGTGATGGTGCCTACCACGGCGGTGTGCTGCTCGTAATGTGCCTTAGCAAATGACTTCTCTGCTTCAACCACAAGATCTGATCCATCAGCGTTCACTGGGCGACCGCCGTACATCGGTGAGATTCCCCGGACATCGAGATGCACTGAACAGTCCACCATCGGGTTTTCTGCAAACGCCTTTTTTGGATCGGCCATCTGCCGGGGCTCTTCAAGCACGCACAGCTTGCCCTCATAGGTCACGGTGAGTTGCTCAAACGGTGTCACTACGTCAATACGCAAGCCGCCGGCATCCATTGCATCGTTGCTTCTAATACGTGGTCGGCCATAAATAAAGCCAACTCGCCCGCCGGGCAAGTACACGCAAACTGTCATCTCTGCGTATCCCTCGTTCACGCGATTCCCAATCCGAAACCACCCGCCAATCTCATTTTGCGCATCAAACACGTTCAGATACATCGACTCGTTGTAGTTCGATACATCGTCAGGCTGGTGCGGGTATTCATCTTCAGGTTCGAGCACTATGCGGAACTTAGGGTCATGCATACAGCGCACCGTAATGGCTGCGCTAGATCAATGAAGGCAGTTTTCTACTCCACTTAGTTTCAGGAGTTCTCCGAACGAGCAAGACGCCAAATGGTTACCAAGATGCGTAGCTTTACTGGCTCAACACGATCTGAGGACCACAAGGCCCAAGGCGGTTCCGCCAACGCACACAGCCCAAGTAACGCAGCTTCATAATTCACTCGCCAACCAGACCAATCGCTCCAAGCCTGATCTTGATCATCAACTAGGGGAACACCTGCAGCGGCCATTGCGTCCCAACACTGATTAAATTCAGCACGGGTGACCTTGATTGGATCACTGGCCTGCGGCAGCGGATTGAACGGAATTAAGAACTGTGCCGCAACCTCTTGAAGGCACAAGAACCCCGAGCGCAAACAAAGCGCTGCGGCAGGTTGATTAGGCAGGTTGACCGATGACTCAATCATTGCAGCAGAATCTAACAACGCCCCCGCCGCTGTTACCCAAGAACGGCCCTCGCCCGAACGAAAGTAAATCAGCGAGGGATACGAGGAATGCGACTCCTCCACAAACGAGAACCAGTCCTCCCACTCAGCCCAAGTTTCTTCCAGATTCTCAAGACCACGGATGGACTGCTGACGAATAACAAAACTGGCAGCCGAGGGAGGTTGCCCAGCCCGGCTTGAGAGCTGCGCGACCAGAATCTCTCGTTGGGAATACGAGTTATAGATAGTGGGCAAAAACGAGATCAGCAGCCCAACCAGACCAAGGCCGATAAGCGCCTCAAGAATTTCAATTAAACGAGAAGGTGTTGGATCAGCGCTCACAAAACCCAATGTGGTAAGCGATGAACCCGACACTTGCAGCGCTTCGAGCCAACTCAGCTCGCCAAGGGCCCAATGAAGCGGCGTGAACCCGATAATCACCAAAACTGCCCAGGTGCCGGCCAGCAGCACCAGCGCCACTGGCGCGTACCTTTGAAGGAGTTGCTCACGTCGATGCGAGTTAGCCCTTCGAAGCGGCAAATCTAAAGAGCGCCTGACACAGAGAAACACCAGTGCAGTCAGTTTGGGTCGCTCCCCCCGCGGCACCACCACAGTGTGCAGAGCACTCAAAAGTACCGAGCACACCAACCAAAGCCCTGCGGCCACTACAACAAAGGCACCAAAGGTTCGAGCTATGCCCATAGGAGTCATGAGTCCCACAGGATACTGCGGGACCTTCAGGCCAGGAGTCTCTTTAGGTCGACTCCCTGGAGCAGCTCAACTAGGTCAAGTTGATTCAACTTGGCCCCCGAAGGCAGGTTGCCGCCGGGGGTAAGCGCATCAACTGCCGTTGGAATAATCCGAGCCAGTCCGGCAGCCACCTGATCGGGTGTTGCACCAAGGTGTTCGGCCATCGCTGCAATTCTTCCTCGACCAACCGCTCTTTTAACCGAGCCCTCATCCACTAGGTGATTCGAGATTGAGCCGACCCAACTCTCTACCAACAATTCCTGACCTGCATCATTGAATCCGGCAAGCAAGTCAGCCAAACCATCCGTACGAATCATCTCACCGAGTTGTTCCACTAGCGCTTGCCCATCTCCGAACTGTTGGCTCAGCGACTCTGGCCCGCGAATGTCTGCACCGTTGGCCTGCGTTTTAGGGGTTGTGGTTTGTGGAATCTTCGACTCGGACAAAGTTGCCTCAGTTCCTACGCGATGAGTCTTGACTCTCGCTGCTCGGTCTTAGTTTAGTAGGTGAGGTACCAGCAATCTCATGCGGCAACTCGATAACGACGGCAGTCAAGGATGCGTTCGATCTTCCTGCCGGTGAGCATAAAATTTGCCATGACTAAACCGCTCAATGGCATGCAGAAGAACTGTTTCTGTGTCAGTCTTTCCACGGATTTATGACCGACTTGGTTTTTTGTCGACGTCTGCTGTCCTGTTAACTTCTGCCCGATTATCTAGGAGAACCCATGCAACGCAACAAGGCCGCTTCTGCGAAACCTGCAACATCTGCAAACAAGAGTCGTTTCAACTTGGCAGCGGGAGTGCTGCTCAGCCTGTCGCTGTTTGCCCTAGCTGGCTGTTCGAGCTCTGACTCCAACAGCGCTGAGTCCACAACCACCACGGCAGCAATCACCGCTACCGTCAAGGTTGGCGCCCTACTCGACCTCACTGGCGACGGAAAGACCTTGGGGCTTGCATCGCAGAGCGTGCTCAAAGCGGGTGTTCAGTCCGCAGCAGCGCAGGGAGTCAAAATTGAGCTTGATGTGCGCGACACAGGTGGCGACCCAGCAACTGCACTCAAAGAACTCACCAGTCTGAATGAGGCCGGAGTCACCTCGGTGATTGGCCCCCAGACCAGCTCTGAAGCAAAAAATATCCTTCCCTATGCTGACGCAAATGGAATCATTCTGATCTCTCAGGGAAGCACTGCATCTACCTTGGCGACCCCCTCTGACTCGCTATTCCGCATGGTGCCAACCGACAAGGTTGAGGGCGTGGCCTCGGGTGACTTAATAGCCAATGCAGGCCCAGTCACGTTGGTGACAGCGCACCGAGAAGATGCCGGCAACAACGGATTGGTCTCTACAGTCGGCACAAATGTTGCAGCGGGCGGCGGCACAGTCATTGCAGGCCCCGTCTATGGGCCCGAAGACACCGATTTTGCAGCAGTTGCTCAGAAGATCGCTGATGCAGTGGCTACCGCAGATAGCGGCGCAACCAAGGCGGTGTACTTGGCCGGCTATGGCGAGGTGGCCCAGATCCTTGCCGAGGCTTCGGGAATTGAATCTCTGCAAAATATTCCCTTCTATGGCGGTGACGGGTCAGCGCAGTCAACCGACCTGACTGAGAATGCCACCGCGGCCACCTTTGCAGCGGGTTCAGCCGACGGCTACGCAAGCCCGCTACCAGTCATCGGTGATGATGCTCAGACCCCACCAGAGGTACTCGTCAAGGCAGATCCCGAGCCCGATCCACTTGCATACGGCGCCTATGACGCTCTCATGATCCTCACCAAGGTGTTCGCCAAAGACGGCGCATCCATCAAGGGAGCAGATATGCGTGCCGCCTTTATGTCTGCTGCTGAGGGCTACAAAGGCGTGACTGGTGTCGTCACCCTTGACGCTACCGGCGACCGGGCCACTATGCCCTATGCCTACTGGGGTATTTGCCAAGTAGACAAGGCTTTCGAGTGGAAGGTACTCGGAGGGTGGGTGCCACCCGCCCCAACTGAGCCACCCACAACAACCACACCAGGAACAATCACTTGGGATGGCTGCACCACTGGCGGAGTCGGCGCTGACGGCGCAGCAGCAGAAACCCCCTAATTTGCTAGCATTTTCTCGCTACTGTTTTAAAGCCCCACTGTCACAGGCGTCGGTCATACTTGCTCTTTCATGACCAGTGCTGACCACATCACCGATCTTGGGTCTTTACGAGCCAACCACAGTGATAATTCCCCTGTCCGGTTTCTGCATTCCTCGGATTTACACCTGGGAACCGCAAATTCCGCATTGGCGGCGTTTAGCAACTTGGTCGACCTTGCCCTGACAAGACAGGTCGACTTTGTGGTACTCGGAGGAGACGTCTACGACACCGCCGAACGATCGGCATTCGCGCAATTACAGTTCGTCCATGGACTTGGCCGCCTGAGCGAAGCGGGCATTCGCGTGTTTATCGCCCATGGAAACCACGACCCCGTCCAAGCCAGTTTCACGCCGGTGGCTCCCCTACCCAATGGGGTCTACACCTTTGCTGCCGGTGTTCCTCAAACCTTCGTTCTGCAGATTGGAACAACCAGACTCGCAGTGACCGGGGTGAGCTTCGCCACACAAAAAGAAGAAGAAAACCTGGTAAAGAAAATCGGTGACACTTCAGTGACGGCCGATCTGCGTATTGCGGTTGTTCACGCCAATGTTGCCGGGCTACCCGGACACGATAACTACGCCGGGTGTACTCAGCAGGATCTGCTCAACTCAAATATCCACTACTGGGCACTTGGTCATATCCACGACCGCACCGTCACAGCCATGCCACCCAATCGTTGGTGGGCCTATCCGGGCAACTTGCAGGGCCGCAGCACCAAAGCAACTGAATGTGGCCCCAAGGGCGTTCTGATTGTTGAGGCTGCGCAGACTGGCTTCGCCAGGCCCGAGTTTGTTCCCTGCGATACCAGTCGTTTTTTGCGAATACAAGCCGATGTCACCAATACCGCAAACCTGCCAGCTGCGCTTGATCTCATCGGCCAGCAAGCCAAGAGCGCTATCGAGCTAGATAACCCCCAGGCACTTCCTACGGTGCTTCGCATTTCAGTCCGTGGAACAACCGTCGCCCACAAGCACTTACTCGATCTCAGCAATGAAGGGCAGCTCAAATCTGATCTTGAAGCTCGTCTTCCGACTCATTGCAGTATCAAGAAGGTCACCCTACACACCGCCGTTCCCTATAACCGCAACCAATTGGCTAGCCGATCAGATGTTGTCGGGGCTGTACTCACCAAGCTTGATCAGCTTCGTGCTGAGGCCAGTAACCCGGGCATCACAAGTAACTCAGCTATCACTACTGACTCAGCTCTTAACAAACTCATTCAGGACTTCAGCGAGATGATTGGCCCAGAGGCAGCCAGGCTTGTCCAAGATGCCGTAGCGCTTCAAGCCATCAGCAGCGAGGACTTCATCGACCAAGTTGAACGGTTACTGCTTGACGGTCTTGTGCCCAACAGTGACCAAGAGATCGACCCGTCCAAAGGGGAAGTCCAGCTATGAGCAAGCAGCTAAAGATCTCGACTGTACGAGTCAGCAAGTTCGGTGGTCTCAAAGATCTCACTCGGAAGTTGCCCACAAGTAATCTCATCACCATTTTCGGGTCAAACGAGGCCGGAAAGAGCACCTTGGCCGAAGTCATAATGTGGCTCATCGCTGGTCCAACTGGCGACTCCAGTCACATTCGACGCTTTGGCGAACCAACTGAGGCACTCATTGCACAGCTAGACGGTCAGCTTGGCGAAGAAGAACTCCTACTCAAGTCAGAATTCAGGGTGCTCAAAGGAAGTGTGTCGGTGCTGTCGCCGTTTTCTGCTCAGATCGGCGGCGGCGGCAGCCTGACCCGTGAACAATGGCTGAGCGCCCTAGGGAACAGCTCCTTAGAGTCGATCCACGCAGTGCACCGCATTGACGGTGCCTCAGGCCATCTAGTCGCCGAAGGTGAGCAAGTCTTAGACCTAGCAAGTAAAGGAATGTTTGGCGGCGTCGATCCGCGACGTGTTACAGACAGTTTGACCAAACAAGCAAGGGCCCTAAGCACAACTGCATCTGCCGGGACTAGATCAGTCAGAAATATCACTGCCCAGGCCAACACATGCCTGAAACAACTAGAGGAGGCCGGGAAAAACGCAGATCAGTATCTGGCCCTCAAACAAGAACAGGCAGAGAATGCAGAACTGCTTGCCAAGAGAATCAGCAGTAAAAACGACCTTGCAGCCCAGATCGCGGCGCTCGGCTCAGCTTCAAAGACTCACAAGTTATTGCTCAAGAAACAGGCCTCTGAGCAGAGCCTCAACTCCATAGACGCTGTTGGCCACAACTGGGCTGCAATGGTCAACCACATCCCAGACCTTCAGTCACTTCTTAGATTTAGCCGAGATAAACAGCCAGAGCTGAATGCTCAGATTCGACTGGGCGAAGATACAGCCCATCACTTGGGTCAGACCGTGCAGCAGCTCGCTGCGCTCAGCTTCACCGATGCCGACCTACTTAACCTCAACAATTGCGTTACCAATCTCGTTCAATCCCAGGGCGCAGAAGGTAAGTCTCAAAGCGATCTAGATGTTGCTGAATCAGCGCTACCCCAAGCCACACACGCCCAGGCCCAAGCGCTCGAAACCCTCGGTCAACAAGTAACTGCAGAGACCGTGCGCTTGGCCAACCTTGGTGCTGATTCACGCGGGCTGATTCAGGGGGCTGCATCACAAGTCAAAAACGCCATCACAGCTATTACTTCCGCACAGAGCGAAACCCGTGAAGCAACCGGCCGCGTTCAAGTAGCCGAGGCTGCTCTTCAACGAGCTCTCGACCACTGGCAGCAGTTCGATACTGGCCTTACAGCAGAGAGCTGGCTCATTAGTGGAAAAGTTCACCAATCTCAACCTGCTCAGGGTTTGTCCTCGGCTGGCTTTGCAAGGTTCATACCTGCGGTGCTGTTTGCTGCACTTGCCGCTGCGGCGCTTGTACTTACTCAGCCCATCATTGGAATCTTGGCCGCTGTGGGTCTCATCATCACTCTGGTTCTCGCATTTAGAACTCAGGACAACTCTGCAAGCACAACAGTCACTACGCAGTCCGACCTATCAGCTGCTACTGAGGCAGCGAATGCAGTTGCTCAAGCTGTATCAAACCTTCAGCAACAACGAACCAACCTAGACACACGACAGGGAAATCAACTTCGGGCAGAACAAGACCGCAGCTCCGCAGTGGCCGCTCTGCAAGATGCTCTGCAAGATGCGGGCTTACCAACGGTAACCAACCCAGCAGAGGTGGCCTCAGTTCTAGATGCCTACCAACACGCTCAAACTGTTGTTGAGCACAAGGCCTCAGCGCAGCAACGCTTGGCACAAGCCCAGCACGGTTTTCAAGCCGCTACTCTTCAGTCGCAGGCGCACTTGGATGCGCTCAGGGGACAACTCGATGCCCTGCACTTGCCTCGTCCAGAACCACTCACTGATGCAACCCACACGTTTACAACCTTCCGCTCTGCTGCAGACCTAGCCAAGCAGGCAGTCATCGCCCAAAGATCAGTTCAACTTCATCAACAGCAGGTTTATGAACTCTGCCAGGCGGTGCTACAACCCGGCCAAGCAATCGATCTAGCCGGCATCACGGCGCAGACCCAACAATGTCAAGCCTCGCTTCAGGCCAGAAAAGAGCTCACCACACAAATCATTCAGCAGGATCTGGCAATACAAGAGCAGATAGGCGGCTCCGAAAAGGTCCAAAGACTTGTGTCTAGGTACTTAACTACTGATGAGTTCACTACTGCTCAAACCGAGCTACAAGCCAAATTGGATTCAGCTCAAGCAGACGCCGACGGTCTGACCACCAGGTCGGGAGGCATCTCACAGCGACTTGAAGATCTGTCCAAAGAGGGCCAGATAGCCAAGCTCAATCAGAGTTTGACTGCCCTCACTGAAGAGCGCTCAGAGGCAGCAGTTCAGGCTGCCGTCCTTGCCGTGGCTGCAGGGCTCCTGTCAGAGCAGGCCAACCTTGCAGACCAGAAGAACCAACCAAAGCTCATTGAGCGCAGTAGTGCCCTTGCCTGCTCTGTTGCACCAACTTGGAAGGCTGTTCGGGTAGAACGCGACTCAGACGGATCTGAACACAAAGCGAAGCTGCTCATCGATCTCGCCGGCGGCGGGTCCCTTGCAGCTCACAAACTGTCTACTGGGGCGCGAGCAGTGCTGTACCTTGCCCTTCGGCTCGCCGTAGCAGAGGATCAGTCCGAACGCACCCGAGTCTGGCTACCCCTTATCTGCGATGACCCACTCGTACACCTTGACGACACCCGCGCACCACAGGCCATGGCCCTACTCGCTCAGGCCTCAAAACAGCGCCAAGTAATCCTGCTGACCTGTAATGACCGAACTCGTGACTTCGCAGAATTCGCCGGCGCACAAACCATGAGCCTTACGGACTAATTCATGTTTTCTAAGAAGATTCACCTACAGTTTTTTCGCTGTATCAGCCGATACGGCAAATGCGGATCCCACTGAATTAGGGGATACTAGAGAACTCTTGAGACATCCGTCACAAGAACTTTCTAGGTTCGCGGTTAAACCACTTTCAGGGGTCTTGACACCACCCGTACACTAGAGGTTCGGTCAGCGTTCGTAGTTGGGCAGTTTCCTAACTACGCCCAGTGATCGCCCGCTCACTATCAATGAGGTAAATCGGTGGCAAATCAGCGAGTAGAACGTGACGAAGAAGACCTCGTCAGAATGTATTTGAAAGATATTGGGCAGTACGCATTGCTGACCAAAGACGACGAAGCACGCTTAGCTCAGGCCATGGAGGCCGGCCGCGAGGCCCGCACAGAGCTTGAAGCAGCGGTCAAGAGCCTTTCTCCAGCGCGCAAGCGCGAACTCAAGCGCCTAGCAAGAGATGGCGAAGATGCCGAACGCACCTTCGTTCAGTCAAACCTGCGCCTCGTGGTATCTATTGCCAAAAAGTACCAAGCATCAGGCATGCCGCTTCTTGACCTTGTTCAAGAAGGCAACCTTGGCTTGATGCATGCCGTCGAGAAGTTCGATTGGCGCAAGGGCTTCAAGTTCTCAACCTATGCAACCTGGTGGATTCGCCAAGCCCTCACCCGCGGCATAGCCAATACCGGTCGCACTATCCGCCTACCTGTTCACGCAGGCGACACCATGAACCGTGTGCAAAAAGCCCGCACCCGTCTTGAGACCACTCTTGGGCGACCAGCAACTCTGGCAGAGCTCGCTGCAGATCTAGAGATGCCAGAAGCAAAGGTCACCGAGACCCTGCTGTTTGCGGCAGATACGCTCTCGCTCTCAACGCCATTGCGTGAAGACGGCGATGCCGAGCTCGGCGATGTTGTGCCAGACCGTGGCGCAGTGACCCCATTCGAGGCCGCATCGGTTGCGCTGCTTCCAGATGAGATCGGCCGCCTACTGTCCCCCCTCGATGAGCGTGAGCGTGAGATCCTCAAACTCCGCTTCGGACTTGATCGTGGCGAGCCGCGGACCTTGGAAGAAGTAGGTGAGCACTTCACGCTCACTCGTGAGCGCATCCGTCAGATCGAAGCTCGGGCCATGTCCAAGCTTCGCCATCCATCAGCAGACACTGGCGCACGAGACCTGCTCAGCGTCTAACAGCCCTAAACACAGTTCCGATGAGCACCGGAGCCCAGATACAAACCCCACACATAGCAGGGCCCACAGCACCCTGTTAGCGTAAACAGAGAGCCGGTAACCCCACATGGGGTGCCGGCTCTCGACATGTACCAAGCCTGCATGTACCAAGCCTGCATGCGCCAAGCAAACCGCCGTAGTCTGCCTAGGTGACTTCGCAGATTGACAACCTAGCGGCATGGCTAACCGTTGCTCTTGTGCCGCAGTTGGGGGCTGTCTCGGTCTCTGAGATTGTTCGACTCTCTGGTGGTGCGTCACGAGAGACCTGGAGCTTTGACGCAACCCAACCCAATGGCTCAGTCCACCGTCTTGTACTCAGGCGTGACCCGCCTAGTCGTCCAGGCTGGCCCGGCACAATGGGTACCGAAGCTCGCTGTTTACGGGCTGCATCTCAAGCTGGTCTCAGCGTGCCCAAAGTTCTGATCGACACTGACTCCGCACAGCTGTGGGGTTCGGCAGGCATTGTGATGCAGCGTATCGAAGGGGAAACGCTCGCAAGGCGCATTCTTCGAGATCCCCAGTTCGATCCGGCAAGATCAACTCTGACCGCAGATTGCGGCACCTTTCTTGCTGGCCTTCACGCAATCGACCCGCAAGTAGTTGCTCCCTTACACAGCGGCGACCCCTTGCAACAGATTCGAGTAACGCTCGACACGCTCAACATGGTGAGCCCTAGTTTTGAATATGCAATTCGTTGGCTGAAAGACAACCGCCCCAAAAGCTCGGGCCAAGCAATTGTTCATGGTGACTTTCGATTAGGCAACTTCATTGTTGGACAAGAGGGGCTTCGCTCAGTACTTGACTGGGAGCTGGTTCATTGCGGTGACCCCATCGAAGATCTGGGTTGGTTATGCGTTAAGGCCTGGCGCTTTGGCGCCGCTCAAGCAGTTGGCGGATTTGGTAGTCGTGAAGACTTAATTGCGTCATATCAGCGCGCCGGTGGTACGGCAGTTAGTTTGCCTGATCTTCACTGGTGGGAAGTATTTGGCACTCTGCGCTGGGGCGTGATTTGCATGACTCAAGCGCACGCTCACCTGAGCGGACTTCTTCGCTCGGTAGAGCTCGCAGCCATCGGGCGACGAGTGTGCGAAACCGAGTGGGATTTGTTGCTACTGCTAGAACCGGTGGCAGCAGCGCAAGCACAAAGCCAGGCAACAGATCAACTCGCTCAAGTCCAACCCCAAGACACCCCGCCGCCGACCGAAGGTCTATACGGTCGGCCAACAGCGAAGGAACTGCTTCAAGCAGTCAGAGAATTTCTGACAGAGCAAGTCATGCCCGCCACCGAAGGCAGCACGTCATTTCACGCCCGTGTTGCAAACAACGCACTTGCCGTAGTCGAGCGCGAACTAATCCTCGGAGCACAACAGGCAGTCGAGCGATCCAACGCTCTAAACAGGCTTGGACTGAGTTCTGAACGAGAGCTCGCAGCTAAAATCGCTGCCGGCAACTTCCAAGAGAACCCATCTGAATTGATAGAACTGCTCGCCCAAGGGGTGCTGAGCAGTCTGATCGTGGCGCGGCCGACCTATCTCGACTCGCCGGCCTAAACCAGCAGCCCTTGCAGTAGGTTTCCGATAGGTGTACGTTTTCCGACATGCCTTCGGAAAACTCAGTAACTGCGCTATCTGGCACTCAAGGCAGGGTCAAGACCTCTGCCGAAACAGCAGCTCAGATCGACACAGAGTTGCCTGGGCCCGATCGACGCACCCGCAAGCGGGAGGCTCGCCGTAATGACCTGATGGACTTGGCAGCCCACATTATTGACTCTGCCGGTGTCGACGGCCTAACCATGGCTGCCCTTGCTCAGGCGGCCGATTACGCACCGGCCTCGCTGTACACCTATTTCCGTTCACGCAGTGAGCTACTCGCAGCGCTACAACAACGAGCGCTACTGCTATTGCATGACCTTGCCCAGTCACGCCAGTTGCAGTGGGAACAGGCGCTCGCAGACCTCAGTCCGGTGCCCACTGCCAGCGTGGCTGCCCTCGTCAAACTGTGGGCATTTTCCGCACTGTTTCTGTCTGCTCCACAGACTCACAAACGCGAGTTTCGCCTACAGCAACAACTGCTCGTCACTGCAGGGGTCGAGAGCACCGCAGATGCTGCCGCGGTAGTTCCAGTTGCCATGCTGGTTGTAGAGGTTCCGCGGCAATTACTAGTTGCTGCTGAAAAGACTGGCGCCCTGCAACCTCAACCCTGTTCAGCTAACCCACTCGAGGAATCCCTCGACGGGTCGATGTTGCGAACATTCACTTGGATCCTTGGGCTCAACGGCGCTCTTCTAGCGGACGGGCTCAGCACCGGTTTGCCCACCACTGGCGCAGCGCTCGGCGAGGTCCTCACTCAAGGCCTCCTACAAGGCTGGGGAGCATCTGTTGACGAGTCAGCTACTGCACGGGCGCTGGCCCGAACCATTTGCGAGCCAATATGACCGCAGGCCTGACTACCGCAAGCCCCATCACCACAGCCCCCATCCTCGCAGGCGTGACTACTGTCATGGCCTTCATCCTTGGCGCATACATCTGGACCTTTGCCGAGTACCTTTTACATCGCTTTGCCATGCACGAACTCAAAGGCAAAGCCATGATGAGCCGTGAACACCTAGAGCACCATGTGCGTTCAACCTGGTCATTCTCGGCTACTCACCTACTCAGCTGGGCGGGAGTGCTGCTGGTTGGCGCAGCGCTGTGGCTGCCTCTCGGATGGTTTGTTCTTGGCCCCATTACGGGGGCCTCGCTGGCAGTTGGTTGGGCCTGCGGATATTTCTTTTACGAGTACCAACATGCCGTAGCGCACTTACGCCCACCCAAAAATCGATATCAGCGTTGGGTGCGCAGGAACCATTTCCATCACCACTTTGGTCAGCCCATGAAGAACCACGGCGTAAGCACCCTGATCTGGGACAAGGTGTTTGGTACCTCTGAGCAACCACAGATAGTCAGAATCCCACGGAGATTGGCTCTGCCTTGGATGCTTGAGGCCGGCGAACTTCGCCCAGAGTTCGCCGACTCCTATGTGCTAGTCGGTCAGATAGACAACTCGGAGCGCCGTGCAGCAATAGACCGGGCTCGGGCGTTTGCATCATTAGCCCCGCCCGACTAGCGAGATCAACAACAGTCAGATCAAGTTACCTTCGCTGTCGCAGCGCTACGGCCATCAACGTGCCCTCAATGACACTCCGCTTTGAAAGATCAGTCAGCTACGGGCTGTGCAGTAACCGCGTCGTAGATCCCACTTGGGTGAAGTCCGTCCCCTGGCAAAACGATACGCATGCTGCCTCCAAAATCTTTCATGATGGGCAACATCGGAGTGATTTCTGTCTGCTCAGCGGCATGCTCAAGCACTTGTTCAGCAGACTCAAACTGTGCCAGCGTAAGCATGGTGCGGATGGTTGGAAAGATCATGGTGATGTGACCGGATTCATTTTCGGCAAGGGCTGTCTTGGGGGTCAACCACCGAGTAGCTATTACTTCGGCATCATCATGGAGCGCAACTTGAGCAGGCGGAGCAGCTGCCACAAAGAACCGGGTGTCATAACGACGAGGGGCACCGAGGGGTGTCACCCAGCGAGAGAAATAATGCATATTCCCCACCTCAAGTCGTAATTGCTCCTCGAGGCAGATCTCTGCAAGTCGCCGCCGTCCAGAGTCAACATCTCTGCGATGCTCGTCAAAGCGCTCAGCAACTGCTGGGTCCGAAAATGAAATCGTTTCGCCTGTTGAGGTTTGAGCGAGTAACAACCCGGCCTCTTCAAATGACTCTCGAATTGCAGCAACCCAAAATGCCAAACCTCCCTGAGCAACACCGAGCAGCCGAGAGGCTTCTTTGTCTGTGCGCCCTACAAACATCGCCTCAAGATCATCGCCAGCATCTTGCGGGTCAACACCCCCACCGGGGAATACAAACGCTCCGCCGATAAAGTCGGACTGCAGGTTGCGTTGCAACATACAGACCTCGACGCCATCAGCCCCGTCGCGCACAAGTATCACTGTTGCCGCGTCGCGTATTTCAACACCCTTGGGGTCAGACTGCACCATCATGACCTGAGTTCTAGCAGCGTTGCACTAGCAGCGTTGTCTGTCGAGCGCCCTGCGCTCGCCCTCGTTCAACCCACCCCAGATACCGTGAGGCTCACCTATCTCGATTGAATACGACAAGCAGTCGGTAGCAACTGAGCATTCAGCACAAATTGCCTTGGCACGACGCTCACGTTCAATTCGATCGGCCTTCCGCTCAAATTGTGGCGGAGGAAAGAACACTGCTGATTGCGGACCCCGGCACGCTGCTTTGACTTGCCAAGAATTTGAACTCTCTTGTGCACTCACCTTACGACCCCCTCGGTTCGGCGTGCACTGACCATAAAGCAGGAGTAGTTCCGCGAACAAGAGAAACTTTGGATTATTTTCAATCAGCCTTAACTTCGGAGCCAGGCCCAGGCTCTCAGTCGGGCTCGGAGTCAGGCTCAGGCTCACCCTTGCGAGTTGAGCGCATCTCGCGGTAATCCATCGCCCCGCCCTCCTCGGGTTCGACTCCAAGCACCAGTCCGTCAATCTCCACTACTCGAATGCTGTCACCAAGCAACACAGGGGTGGCTCGATTCGTTCGAGCACGCCATTGCGCTCCACGAATCATCACCATACCTTCGGGGTTGATTTCCGTGCTTGCCTGACCCAGCTCGCCAATCATCCATTCTCGACCAATGGTCGGCGTGGCAAACCGCGTTCGGATCATTGCTGGCATTCCAGAAAACACCACTACCCCCATGCCGGCAATTCCGGCGAGCAGGGCAATCCATGTGGGTCGAAACTCTACAAATAAAAACACTGATGCCACAGAAAATACCACCATAGAAATCATCGTCCAGAGTCGTGGTACCCCCGTTTGCATATCTATGGCAAAGCCTAAAAACGAGAGCAACAAAAGACCTAAGGCCCACGGGGTAAACGGAAGCTCCGCTAACCCAAAGCCACCCAACAAGACAAACAGTGCACCAATCACCCCGGCAACCCCAACACCAGCAGTAAAGAACTCAAAGAGCAACAGGCCCAATCCAATGACTAACAACAAGTACGCAACTGACGGGCTCGCCGCTGTGTGCATGAGCTGCACCTGAAGCGGCAACTTCGACAGTCTGACTCTTTGAACGGGCTGCTTCTGCTCTCGTCCATCTACCTTGACAACTTTGGTATCGACTGACTCCAAGTTGCCCACATGGTCGACCAGCGTGGGGTCAAAGCGATCAATCAGACCGGCCTTGACGGCGGCTTCGCCCGAAACAGTTTTTGTTAGTCCAACAATTGCCCGTCCCGTAAACAAGTCACCAAATTGCTTCTCATCAAGTCGTTGAGTCCCAACCTTGCCAATTTCAGATCCTGGGGTGATCCCCGAAGAATCTGCAACCTGCACCAATTCGGCAGCACCACCAAGTGCATAAGACCCCGAGGCCCCTATCCAAATCGAGACCGGAACAGCCGAGCCTTGGATTGCAGTGGCAACCTCATCAAGGCGGCTGTCCGACACAGCAGATCCGGCACTGTCGAATTGCAAGACAATGCCCACCACATCGCCGGCGGCGTTAGCGCGTTCAATGCTTCTAATCATGAAGTCGGCTTCGATCTCATCAATCAAACCATCCACTGCAACAACATCAATGCAGCCAGCCTTCCCGCAGCCGCTTTGAGCAGATACTGCTGGAGCCAGCAGACCCGCTAGCGCGCCAATTCCACCAAGAACAATCAAGGTGATAGCAAGTCGACGAGTAGGGCTAGGTAGTGTGAACACAGTGCGAACTCCGAACGGAAATCGTGGATCCTAAGCAGTTTTTGACTACATCAGGAGTACTTATCGTCGCCGGGAAAGGCGGCGTCGGCAAAACCGCCGTCGCCGCAGCTTTAGCGATGGCTTCATCCTCGGTGGGATTACGCACGCTGATCGTTGAAGTTGAGGGCAAAAGTGGCCTTTCAGCGCTGTTTCATTCCGAAGAACTGAGCTATCACCAAATCCAGCTAATCGGCCCAAGCCTAGGGGTGGGAGGGGTCATGGCGCGTACGGTCCTGCCCGAAGATGCCCTACTGGATTATTTACAAGACCACGGCCTGAAGCGCATCTCCGGCCGATTGCTATCGGCTGGGGCGCTTGATGTTGTTGCAACTGCCGTTCCGGGTATCAGCGATATCTTGGTGCTCGGCAAGATCAAACAGCTTGAACGTTCCCACGAATTCGACTTGGTCATTGTTGATGCTCCTGCGGCAGGTCATGCCATTACCTTTCTTCGCTCGGCTAGTGGCCTTGCAGATGCAGTAAAAGTCGGACCGATTAGCACCCAAGCAAAAGATGTCTTGGGGTTACTCAGCGACCCAGAAAGATGCCGGGTAATGCTAGTCACTGCTCCCGAAGAGACCCCCGTTAATGAGCTCATCGAAACTGCCTACAGCTTGGAAGACGAGGTCGGAGTCAGCTTGGGGCCAGTTGTCGTTAACGGCGTGCTAACAGAATTGCCCGGGCTTAAAATCAATCCGCTAACAGCTGCTTACGAGGCTGGAATCATCCTCAGTGAAGGTGAACCAGAGCAGCTAGCAACTGCAGCAGAGTTTCGCTTGCAGCGCACTGCGCTTCAACGAACTCAGCTTGATCGCATGGCTGAAGAGCTCCCCCTTGCGCAATTGCTCCTGCCATATGTATTCACCACTGAACTCGGGCCCCAAGGCCTTGCCGAGCTGTCTCATAGCTTGCTTGCCCGGATTCGTGAACTACCAGAACCAAGTCAAGGGTGACCCAGATGTCACTTGAGTCAGTAGTTGCCGAAAGCAGAGTCATTGTGTGTTGCGGCTCGGGCGGAGTTGGCAAGACCACAACTGCTGCAGTAATTGCCATGCATGCCGCAGTACATGGCCGCAAAACAGTGGTGGTTACGATTGACCCGGCTCGACGCTTAGCTGATGCGCTTGGACTCGACGGCCTTACCAACGAGCCTGCGCAGATTTCGGGCCTTCCTGTGGGTTCGGGTCAGATGTGGGCAATGATGCTGGACACAAAAGCCACCTTTGATGCCCTGATCCGCACCTATGCCGCTACTACCGATCAGGCCGACCGTATCCTCGCAAACAGCTTCTACCGCAATATTTCAAGTTCATTGTCGGGTACACAGGAATACATGGCCTCTGAAAAACTTTATGAGCTTGCGATTGAATCCGACTACGACCTTGTGGTGGTCGACACGCCTCCCACGCGTAACGCCCTAGACTTTTTAGAAGCACCAAAGCGCCTCGCAAAGTTTTTAGATCACCGGCTCTACAAGGTGCTCATGTTGCCCACTCGAGGAATCGTTAAGGCAGTCAATGTTGCTGCTCAAACACTCCTGCGATCTATCTCAAAAGTTGTGGGCGCCGAGGTGATCGCCGATGCGATTGCCTTCTTCGGGGCCTTCGAGGGTATGGAGCAAGGGTTTAAGGAACGGGCCGCAGAAGTAGACCACCTGCTATCAGAACCAAGTACAGCTTTTATTCTGATCGCCTCACCTCATTTGGACACAATGGCCGAAGCGCAATTCTTTGCATCTCGGCTCAAACAACTCAAGATCACTGTTCGAGCGCTCATCATCAATCGAATGCAGCCAGGCTTTGACTCAACCGAGCAGTCAGAACTCGCTGGCGAAAATCCAGAACAGGCCGCCCGTCGGCTAGCTGGATCTTCTATCGGCGATCAGTATCGTTGCTTGGCAGACGCTCGCCGACTTGCAGCCGGTGAGCATGAACACTTACGAGGGCTTGCAGCAGAGCTAGCACCCGCGCCCGTAGTGCGTGTAGCGGTGCAGCCATTTGAGGTCAGCAATATGGCCACGCTGAAGTTGCTGGGCAAAGCAATGTTCGACACCGAGGTAACCTCGGCACCGTGAGCACTTCAACTCCACAAATCATTCTGGTGGCTACTGACGCCGATCAGGTCTTCGATGGTATCGACGCAGCCCTAGCAGACTCAAGCACCCAAGTGGCTCGAGTCACTGCAGGCAGAGAAGTTCTAGCTGCAGTGCGCAGTTTGGCACCTGTGCTTGTGGTGTTAGACCTGCAGATTGGCAACATGGGCGGAGTGGCCACGTGTATGGGTTTACGTAACGAAGAAAGCTTCGGACGCATTGACCCTCAGAACGTACTTATTCTTCTTGACCGTTCAGCAGACGTATTTATTGCCGGTCAAGCGGGAGCCGACGGCTGGCTGATCAAACCTCTTAACTCGCTGCGGGTTCGCAAGGCCGTGAAGCAAATCCTCTCGGGCGGGACCTATACCGAGGGAGAAGAAGCTAGCGAAGAAGTGCTGCCCGTTACCGCTGAGTCCTCCTGAGAACTACGATCACAACGCAATCCGGGTGGTAGCGCAGCTTGGTAGCGCGCCTCGTTCGGGACGAGGAGGTCGGGAGTTCAAATCTCCCTCACCCGACCACATCGATCACCTGGCCTTCTGGGGCTAGGTGATCTTTATTTTTACTGCTCCTCACCTCACTGTGGGTACCAAGTCGCTACAAATCTAAAAAGAAGGTCAAGGTGCGGCATAAGCGAGTCGAAAACAGATTTATGAACGGCACACCCGCACCCGCAACACCTCGACGGTTTCAGGCAATCAGTATCCGGTTAGTTATTGCCCTTCTGGCTTTGGTGCTAGGTAGCGCTGTGCTTGCATCTTGTGAATCAACCGACGCAGATCGCCTAGCCGTGATTAATGCAGTCAACTGGAGTAGAGCAGAAAACGGCCTACCGGCGCTCTCCGAGCACGTCACCTTGAACATCAAGGCAGATGCTTGGGCCGCCCAGCTTCGAGACGACTGCCGTATTCGCCACTCCACCCTCTCTGATGGCGCACCAGCCGAATGGCGCAAGCTGGGCGAGAATGTCGGCCGCGGTGGCAGTAACGACCAAATTCAAGCCGCCTATCTCAACTCACCGACTCACCGTGCAAACATCTTGGACTCAAGCTTTACCTCAATGGGAGCAGGCGCAGTCTGGGGAACCTGCAACGGCCAGCGCACCCTGTTTACGGTGCAAGTATTCATGCGCAGCTGATCCTGTCAGATCGCCTGTTCAGATAACGTCTCGTCATGGAGATCTCAGCCTTTCAAGAGTTAATGCAAGAGCTCTACGGCCAAGCCGATCAGGAGCGAGGAATCCCCGCCACGGTTGCTTGGCTATGTGAAGAGGTCGGCGAACTGGCTCAAGCAGTTCGCAAAGGCACACCCGAGCAGCAGCTGCATGAGTTTGGTGATGTCATTGCATGGGTGGCTTCTCTTGCCAACCAGATGGGACTTTCTCTAGAGGAAGCCGCTGCTCGATACGTCCACAACCCACCCGCTTGAGCTACTGCTAGCCCTTAGGCACGAGCGATCAACAGCTCAGCAATCTGTATGGTGTTGAGCGCTGCGCCTTTGCGCAGATTGTCATTCGAAACAAAAAGTGCCAGGCCATTCTCCACTGAAGAATCTTTGCGGATCCGACCAACAAAGCAGGCATCTTGTCCCGCTGCCTGAAGGGGATTTGGCACCTCACTCAGCACCACACCCGAAGCAGTAGCGAGTACCTCTCGGGCTCGCTCAGCGCTGATCGGGGACCCAAACTCGGCGTTGATCGCTAGGGAATGACCAGTAAAGACTGGCACTCGAACACAGGTGCCCGAGACTCGAAGTTCTGGCAGATCAAGAATCTTCCGACTCTCGTTGCGCAGCTTTTGTTCTTCATCGGTCTCTTCGGACCCGTCTTGTGCGATTGACCCCGCAAAGGGCACCACGTTGAACCCAATGGTCCGTGAAAAATTCTCCCCAACGGGAAGCTCAATCGCTTGGCCGCTATAGGTGAGTTCTCTTGCTTGGTTACCAGCAGCCGCAATCTGAGTCGCAAGTTCTTCAACCCCAGCAACTCCAGCACCAGACACGGCTTGATACGTGCTCACCACTAAGCGCCTCAGCCCGGCCTCTGTATCGAGCGGTTTGAGCACGGGCATGGCAGCCATAGTTGTGCAGTTTGGATTCGCCACAATGCCCTTAGGAATGCTCTGCAGGGCCTGTGGATTTACCTCGGCAACCACTAGGGGCACATCGGGGTCCATACGCCAAGCCGAAGAATTATCTACAACGATTGCACCGGCAGCAGCCACCTGTGGCGCAAACTGCCGGGAGCTACTCGCACCGTTAGAAAATAGCGCAATATCAATTCCAGAGAAATCTGCAGTCGCCGTGTCTTCTACAACTACTTCCCCATCGAGCCATGCAAGTCGAGTGCCAGCCGAGCGAGCCGAGGCAAAAAACCGGATTGAACCAATAGGAACGTTTCGCTGCGCGAGCAGCCTGCGCATCACGCTACCGACTTGGCCAGTGGCGCCGAAAATACCAAAGCTCGGGGGAGAAGAAAAACTCATAGCCACAGAGGATACTTCTCGGCTGCTAAGTGACAGACTCGGTTTGTGGCCGCTACTCCGCTTGGCATGTACATACACGTGCCGTTTTGTTCTCGGCGTTGTGGCTACTGCGCGTTTAATACCTATACGTTGAACAAGCAGTCTGGGTCGGGTTCAGCATCAATTGAGCAGTACCTCAATGCGGTGCACGTCGAACTCGCTTATGCCGATAACGCCATGAGCGAACAGCCACCGCCACTTCGTAGCATCTACTTCGGGGGTGGCACTCCTACTTTGCTCAGGGCTACGCAGCTTGGCGGCATCATCTCTACAGTGCTTGATCGATTCGAAGTTGCCTCAGACCTTGAAATTACTATCGAAGCAAACCCTGATGAACTCGCTGCGGGGCAACTCAGTCAGCTTCGACAAGCGGGGGCAACACGAGTCTCATTTGGCATGCAAAGTATCAGACCGAAAATACTGCAGTTACTCGACCGCACCCATAACCCCGAGAAGTCGCTTCAAGCAGTAGGCGAAGCGCATCTTGCTGGGTTTGATCACATCAGCTTGGATCTGATCTATGGCACCCCCGGCGAGACCGAACGGGACTTTTCTCTCACACTCGAGGCTGCGCTCTCCACGCAGATTGATCACCTGAGCGCCTATGCCCTTAGCATTGAGCCGAACACAAAGTTGGCCGCTCGCGTTCGCAGCGGAGCGCTTTTAACTCCTTCTTCAGATGTGGCCGCCGACCGATACCTGGTTGCAGAAGCAGCACTGCAAAAAGCTGGTTTTGAGTGGTACGAAATCTCTAACTGGGCCACCAACGCAACGGCTCAGTGCCAGCACAACTTGTTGTACTGGCACAATCACAATTGGTTGGGAATTGGCCCGGGAGCGCACTCCCATATGGACGGACATCGATGGTGGAATCTTGATGACCCAAATCTTTGGGCTCAAGCGCTCAGCCGCGGTGCCTCACCGGTTTCTGGCTCAGAACGACTCAATGCCGAGCAACGAGGGCTTGAAGACCTGATGTTAGGTATCCGCCTTGCAGAAGGCCTAACGGCAGAGGCTATTGGGGCAGCAGAACTCGTTGGGCAAGATCACCGAACCGAACAACTGATCGAAGGCGGTCTTGCAACCTATGTGGCCGATCGGTTGGTGCTCACACTGAGGGGACGTCTAGTTGCAGATCAAGTCATTTACTCACTTGCCTGCGATTAGAACTCAGTGCTTTCGAGTTCAAACACATCGTGCAAAACGCGTACTGCAGTATCGGCAAGGTCTTCTGCAATCACACATGAGATGCGAATTGCCGAGGTAGAAATCATCTCAATATTGACCTCGCTATTCGCAAGGGTCTCAAACACTGTGGCCGCCACCCCGGGATTGGACTTCATGCCAGCACCCACAACACTTACCTTGGCAATGCGGTGGCCTGCGGTGACGTGTTCGGCACCGATCTCGGCCCGCTTATCCTCACAAATTTGCAAGGCCTGATCGAGTTCAAGTCGCGGCACAGTAAATGAGATATCAGTAACTCCGTCCGCGGATGCATTCTGAACAATCATGTCTACGTTGACATCTGCATCGGCTAGGCGTCTAAACAGATTCGCAGCAATGCCAGGGCGATCAGGCACTCCAGTCACCGTGACTTTTGCCTCTGACAAATCGACAACTACGGCGCGAATAACGGCTTCTTCCATATCGGGATCCTCTTCAGTAACCCAGGTGCCAACCTCCCATGTGAATGCAGATCTCACATGCAGGGGCACCCGATGACGGTGGGCAAATTCAACTGAGCGCATAGCGGGTTTGGGGCAACCCGCTGCAGTCATTTCAAGCATCTCATCAAATGAAATGCGATGTATCTTGCGCGCTGTATCAACCACGCGCGGGTCGGTGGTAAATACTCCAGACACATCGGTGTACAGCTCACAAGCGTCTGCGCCGAGCACCTTTGCTAGAGCGACCGCAGTGGTATCTGAACCGCCTCGACCCAAAAACGTGACGTCACGATCAGTAGACATCCCTTGGGATCCAGCTACCACGGGTACACGTCCGGCTTGGAGTGCTTGACGGATGCGATCTGCGTTCACTTCTAGTATTTTTGCGTTGGTGTGGTTCGTATCGGTCAGAAATCCCGCCTGGCTTCCGGTATAGCTCTCGGAATCAACCCCTGCGGCATGCAAGGCCATAGAAACTAAAGCCACTGCTTTGCGTTCGCCGGCAGTGATGAGCATGTCCATCTCTCGACCTGGCCGAATATCTGAAACTTCATGAGCCAGACGAAGCAATTCATCTGTTTCTTTACCCATGGCCGAAATTACGAGCACCACCTGATCGCCGCGGCGTCGACAGCGGGCCACATGATCAGCAACGTCGCGGATCCGGGTCGGATCGCTTACGGAAGTACCGCCGAACTTTTGTACAAAGAGTGCCACGCCGTAAACGCTAACACTGGCCAAGCAGCTCCCTACAGCTCAGATTGGCTACGATTCTTCGTTGTGGGAACAAACGCAGAGAAGCACGCTCGTCAACAAGAGCATCGCAACAGGCTGAACACCGCCCAATCAGAGCTCGAAGCCAAAGCTAGCAGGCGAAAAATTCTGACCATACTGGGCGCAGTACTTGCTGCGGGTGTAGTCATTGGTGCATTGGTACTGCTCACTACCAACGGCTCAGACGAGGACGCTAGCACTACCACCTCGCCCTCCGATGCAACGAGTACCACCACCGTTGCGGGCGATCCAAGCCAGGCAGCTGCAGAACTACCCGGCCCGCCTACCGGAGCAACCTTGACCGAACCCACAACTTGTCCACCTGCAGATGGTTCGGCTGAGCGGGTACAGGTATTCGCGGGTCCCCCACCAGACTGCCTGAACAAGAGCGCCAGTTACTCAGCCACATTCGATACAACCGAGGGCCCATTTACTGCTCAGCTCGATTCCACTGCTGCACCCAAGGCAGTCAATAACTTCGTGGTGCTGAGCCGCTACCACTACTACGACGGTGTTCCATTTCACCGTATTGTTCCCAAGTTTGTGATCCAAGCTGGTGACGGCGATGGCGCACCTTGGGGTAACAATGACCTTGGATACGCGTTTGAGGATGAACTCCCCAAGTCTTCGACTTCGTACACCGATTACTCGCTTGCCATGGCAAACGCAGGGCCAAATACCAATGGCAGTCAGTTCTTTGTGGTGCTACCAGATGGAGGCAAGCAGCTTCAGCCCTTGTACACCTTCTTTGGTCAGGTAACCGAAGGCCAATCAGTAGTTGACAAGATTGGCGCACTCGGAACTCCCTCCCAAGAGCCGAGCAAAGCCGTGCTGATCAACTCAGTGACCATCAACGAGAGCTAAGTCCGGTACCGGCTTGGGCCTATTGGTCGAGGTCTGGGCTCAGGGCAGAAATATCTGTTCGAACGCCATCTCGAAACACATGGATTTCGCCCGCTCCTTCAACAGTCCAAGTTCCGTCAGGTGAGCGAATAAGGGCAGTGGCCTCGTCAATCCCCACAACTTCTAGGCCAGATTTGGCCAACTCTACAGTGCGGTGCCATTTCTCTGATGACCACTGGTTGTAACGAGGAATAACAGTCATCGTCTGAATGAGGTCAAGGCCAATAGTAAAGGCCCCGCCTCTGCTATCCACCATGTGGCTACACAAAACCGAGGCCGCCTCGCCCGCCGCCACAATGGTGGCTCCAGCTTGCCAAGCACCAATTATGGACTCGAGCAGGGGGGTGTCTTTGAGCACCGAGCGAAGGTGCATCGGGGAACCACCCATTAAGTAAATAACCTGTGCCGCAGCAGCGAGTTCAGAGGGCAGCACCTCTAATGCCTCTGCCCGACGGTAACAATCGAGTACCTGTACACCGACCCCGAAGGATGCAAAGTACTGCTCGGCACGAGCAATTGACTCACCGGGATTTTCATAGGCAAGCGCTGCAGGTATCAGCAATACCTCCTTAACACCAACAAGTAACGCTTCATCAAAAGAGCATCCAGCGGTGAACTCCTCGCCGCCGACCAGTGCCAAAATTCCGTTCATAATTCATCCTTCAAATCAAACAGATACAGATTCTGACACGTTGAGACTTGCAGCCGGGCCGGTTGCCGTGACTAGCCTCTTGGCCATGAGCATTCAACGAGTGGGAATTCTTGGTTCGGGCATTATGGGTTCGGGCATCGCCGAGGTTGTGGCGAAAGCTGGGTTCGAGGTTGTTCTTCGGTCTAGAAAACAAGCCTCAGCCGATGCAATGGTTGCCTCGTTAGAGAAGTCACTTGCAAAACAAGTTGAGCGCAACAAGATCGAACAAGCCGAGGCAGATGCCGTTCGAGCTCGCGTAACTGCAACAGATCACCTCGGTGAGCTTGTTGATTGCGACCTCGTTATTGAGTCCGTGGTTGAGGACTTAGCCATCAAGAAAGCGTTGTTCGCTGAACTAGACAGCATCGTCAAGCCAGAAGCGATTCTGGCCACCAACACCTCTACCTTGCCAGTTATTGAAATGGCCGTTGCAACGCACCGACCTGAAAAAGTCCTAGGCGTGCACTTCTTCAACCCTGCGCCGGCTATGTCGCTCGTCGAAATTATTGCCCCGCTCACCGCCTCGGCAGAGACTGTGGCCGAGGCCAAGACCTTTGTTGAGGCCTGCGCAAAGAACGCTGTTGAGGTAACCGACCGGGCGGGCTTTATTGTCAATGCGCTGCTCTTCCCATATTTGAACAACGCTGTACGGATGCTCGAAGCAGGGACAGCAACGGCAGAAGATATTGATACTGCTATGAAGGGAGGCTGCAACTTTCCGATGGGTCCCCTTGCTCTTTTGGACCTTGTAGGCCTAGATACCTCTGTGTCGATCCTTGATGCCCTCTATGCCGAGTTCAAAGATGCCAATTATGCCGCTGTACCAGTGCTTCGCCGCATGGTGTCTGCTGGGCAGCTAGGTCGCAAATCAGGCCAAGGCTTCTTTGAGTACGCCAAGAGGGCTTAACCTTCTAGGCCGTGCCCACTGAACCCCCCGCCTCACCTTGGGTGTTTCCACCAGTTCAGGGTGCAGACCCCGACGGCCCAGTTGCAATCGGTGCAGACCTAGAGCCGGGAACCTTGTTATTGGCCTACCGCTCTGGGTTCTTTCCCATGCCGATCGGCAGACGCTCTCGGATTGGATGGTGGTCACCCGACCCGCGCGGAGTGCTGTTACTTGATGGTCTGCACATCAGTAGATCACTCACTAAGTCCATGCGCCGATTCGAGATTCGGGTGAACACCGCTTTTGAATCCGTCATGCGTGCATGCGGCGACCCGTCCCGACCACACGGCTGGATCAATAGCGACATCCTGGCTGCTTATACGAGACTTCACCGGCTTGGTTGGGCTCATAGTGTAGAGACTTGGTGTGAAGATGAGCTTGTGGGTGGCCTGTACGGGATCTGCATCGGCGGATTGTTTGCCGGTGAATCCATGTTTCATCACCGCACCGACGCCTCTAAGGCGGCGCTGGTTGGACTTGTAGATCAGATGACCCAAAACGGGAACGCTCCCCACAACGGGTTGATAGATGTGCAGTGGTCCACTGAACATCTATCTTCGCTTGGCATCGTTGAAATTCCTCGAGAAGAGTACCTTGAACGCAATGTTCTAGCTCGACTCGCCCCCACGGCAGAGGCGTTCCGCTAAGGGCATCAGGCTGTTGCAGCAGTCGATTCAGCAGCAGTCGCTTTGGCAGCAAGCGCTGCTTTCATCTTGCCTGACCGAGCTCGCCAGATCAAGAAAGTGACGACTCCAAGCAGTACCTGGGGAATCCAACTCGCTGCTCGCCATAACAGCGTTGCCGCAAGGGCGTCGGTGTTCGACACACCAAAGGCAACTAACAAACCAGTCAGGGCTGCATCAACTGTGCCAAGGCCACCGGGAGTTACAGGAATAAATGCTGCCAACCGAGCAAGCGCAAAGGCCGCAAAGGCCGCTGCCACCGCAATCTCGGTGGACTCCCCTGTCTGAATGATTCGAAGCGACACAAGCAACACTCCAAACTGCGCAAATTGCTGCGCAAAGTTCGTAGCGGTCAATAGCGCCCAACGAGCAGTCACCACATCAACAGTGGAACTGCGAAAAGCGACGAGCTGTTCGGTGACGCTGGCTGGGGTTGTTTTATGTAAGCGAGTCGTTACCTTAGCGATCCAGATATCGGCTTTGTTACCTAACTTTCGCGCGTTCTCTTCGCTGTGCAAGATAGCCAAAAAAAATCCAACCATCGCAGCAATTGCTACTAGACCAGCAACAGCACCAAACACCTGAGCACTTGTCGGCGTGCCAACAAAGAGCAGAGCAACTACCCCAAGCACCGGAAGCGCCAAGGTAACCATCAGATTAAAGACGCTAGTAATACCAATCGCTGCAGTAGCAGAGGCCCCGCTGAACCCAGCCTGAGCCAGCATTCCGTATTGCACACCAAGACCAACCGCACCGCCGGCAGGTACTGCGTTGCTAATAGTGAACGAGGTCTGACGGATCATAAATGCTGGCCAGTACCGCAGACCGGGTAGCGAGACCTGAAAGGGAAACACGTAAACCAAGATGCTGAAAATAACAGAGCTGCTAAGCACTGCGAGCTGCTGTACGGACATGTCTTTAATCAAGTCCCATGCCTCGGCATAGTTACCAAACTTGGGGAGAATGCCGGCAAACACAATCACCAAAACAACAAGGGTGACTATTGCGGCAATCACCCGAGTACGGCGATCCTTGGAGTCGTGGCCAGCGGAATCAGTACTCATGAGGACTCACAGTACAGCCGCTCTGAGTGCATCCAGATTCTTTAGTCGCTGCGCACCAGTGCCGAGCGCTACATCTGGCACAATCACCTCAGTGATGCCTACCTCTGACCATCGCTGAACCTGCTCGGCAAATACCTCAACAGGGCCAGCAATAGCCGCACGGGGAGCAACGAGCTGCACAAACTCCGCAGCCGCGAGGGGATCTTCAGTCACCATAACGAGTGCCTGTGCAGACCTCTTAATTGTTGACGGGTCGCGATTAATTGCCTCACAGTTCGCATCTAGGACCTGTGACCTCTCAGCAATCACATCGGCTAATCCCCACATGTTCCACTCGTCTGCATAACGCGCCACGAGTCCCAACATGCGGTTCCCTTTACCACCGATCAGTATCGGAAGGTGCTCCTGTAGTGGCTTGGGCTCACAGATGGCCCGCCTTAGCTGATAGTGCTTTCCCAAGAAACTGGTTTCGGGTTGTTGCCAGAGCCCAGTAACAATCTGACAGGCTTCTTCAAGCCTTTCGATTCGCTCAGGGGGACTGCCGAGTTCGATGCCATATTGCTCGTGCTCGTTATCCTGCCACCCTGTTCCTAGACCCAGAATGAGTCTTCCGCTGGTAACGGCATCAACTGTCGCAGCCCAATTTGCGAGCAGTGCCGGATGCCGAAAGGTATTGGCAAAGACCAGCGATCCAATCCGCAGTCTCTCAGTAGTGGCCCCGAGCGCGGCGAGCACAGCCGAGGCTTCGAGCGTCGGACTAGTCGCAGGGCCAAAGCCTGCGCCATCGCCCATAAAGTGATCCCAGAAATACACGCCTCGCCAGCCAGTGCGTTCTGCGTGTTGAGTGACTTCAACAATGCCCTGCCAAGACTGCTGAGCACTTGGCCAGATCGAAAGATGCATCTCTTCAGTATGAGTCAGATCTGCGCTGAGAATCAGACTGCGGGTCTAAAGCGACGAAGCCGGAGACTATTACTCACTACAAATACGCTCGACAACACCATGGCTGCTCCGGCGATCATCGGATCAAGTAATCCCGCTGCAGCTAGCGGAATGGCAGCCACGTTGTAACCAAATGCCCAAAAAAGATTGACCTTGATTGTTCTGAGCGTGCGCCGAGATAGCTGAAGTGCATCTGCAACAGCATTTAGATCACTTCTCACCAGGGTCAGGTCGCTCGCGGCGATTGCAACATCGGTACCTGACCCCATTGCAATCCCAAGGTCTGCTTGAGCCAGAGCGGCAGCGTCATTCACGCCATCGCCGACCATTGCCACCACTTTTCCCTGTGCTTGTAGTGCCTCTATCTGTGCCAGCTTTTCTTCTGGCAGCAACTGCGGGAGCACCTCGGCAATTCCCACCTGAGCAGCTACAGCATGAGCCGTGGTTGCGTTATCTCCAGTGAGCAGAATCGGAACAAGCCCAAGCGCTTTTAGGCGTGCGATTGCTTGAGAACTGCTCTTTCTTGGGGTATCAGCCACGACTAAGACGGCCTGAGCAATTCCATCCCAAGCTGCTAACACGACGGTTCTACCAAGCTGTTCAGCTGCAATTTGAGCATCAAGCAGATCGGCACTCACCTTGATGCTGTTCTCTGCCATCAACCGCTGCGTGCCAGCAACCACTTGATGACCCTCAACACGGCCGACAACGCCGCGACCCTGTTTGCTCCAAAACTCAGTCACCGGTGGTAGTACAGCAGCATGACCAAGTGCAGCAGCAGCGGCAATAGCTCTGCCAACAGGATGCTCGGATGCAGCCTCAACAGCTCCGACGAGTCGCAGAACTTGTTCTCTATCTGCGGACTCGGCTGGAATCACCTCTACCAAAGTCATTTTGCCCGAGGTGATAGTTCCTGTCTTATCCAACACAACTGTGTCGATCTGTTGAGTCGACTCCAAGATTTCTGGACCCTTGATCAATATTCCGAGCTGTGCCCCACGGCCACTTCCAACAAGTAATGCAGTCGGTGTTGCAAGTCCAAGTGCACAAGGGCACGCAATGATTAATACTGCAACCGCAGCACTAAAGGCAGTCTCTGAGTCTGCGCCGGCGAGCAACCAGAAGGCCAGCGTAAGTGCCGAGATGAGCAACACCACAGGCACAAAAACTCGTGCCACGCGATCGGCGAGTCGCTGCACGGGGGCCTTGCCCGACTGCGCTTGATTCACCAGTCTGCTGATCTGGGCTAGCGCAGTATCCGAGCCCACCTTGGTGGCCTCGACAACTAGTCGGCCGCCCGCATTGATTGTGGCTCCAGTGACGTACTCCCCTGGGCCGACTTCAACAGGAACCGATTCGCCGGTGAGCAGCGACATGTCAATCGCAGAACTGCCCTCAATCACAATGCCATCAGTGGCCAGTTTTTCTCCAGGACGAACTACAAACTGCTCCCCCACCAAGAGCTCAGCAGTCGGGATTCGGTGTTCTTTGCCGTCTCGCAGTACAACAACATCAGTTGCCGCTAGCTGGGCAAGCGCCCGCAACGCAGCCCCCGAACGCTGCTTGGCTCGGGCCTCAAAGTAGCGACCAGCCAAAAGAAAGACAGTAACTGCCGTAGCGACTTCGAAGTACACCTCATTCATGCTGGCCATCTCGCTGCCCGACATTGCACTGCCCGACATTGCACTGCCAGCGGTCATCTCGTACAGAGACCAAAGATAAGCAGAGAGGGTGCCAAGAGAGATGAGCGTGTCCATCGTCGCTGTGCCGTGGCGAAGGTTCATCCACGCTGCCCGATGGAATGGGTAGGCCCCCCAGAACACCACTGGAGTTGCCAACATCAGGCTGTACCACTGCCAGTTTTCTATCTGTAGAAACGGAATCATTGCCATGGCCGCAACTGGCAGCGTGAGCATGGTGCAGATCATGAGTCGGTAACGCAACGAGCGCAGAAGATCCTGCTGATCAAGATCTGAGTCAGCGCTATGGGTATCTAGTGGTTCCGCCGAGTAGCCAGTCTCGGTAATTGCTGTGATCAGAAGGGCCTCATCAAGAGTCCTCGGGCTCAAGATGGTGGCTAGTTCCGTGGCGTAATTCACCGAGGCCTCAACGCCCACAATCTGATTGAGTCGCTGCTCAACATGAGCTGCACAAGATGCACATGTCATGCCAGAAATATGCAACTGCACCTGATGTGACTGGCTGCTTACAGGATCGCTCATATAATTAGGTTATACCCCCCTAGGGTATCTTAGCAACCAGTGGTGCCTAAGGATTGAGCCTGTCGCGCTGGACCGTTCCACTGCCCTAAATTGTGTATATGCAGTTTAGGAATCTCGGAAATTCAGGTCTACGAGTCAGCGCGATTTCTTATGGCAACTGGATCACTCATGGTTCGCAGGTGGCCGAGCAGGCAGCGCTTGATTGCGTGCATGCAGCGCTCGACTTGGGTATCACCACTTTTGATACAGCTGATGTCTACGCAGGCACTCGTGCCGAACAGGTCTTGGGCAGGGCGCTAGCCGGACAACGTCGAGAATCGGTCGAGATTTTTACCAAGGTTTATATGCCTACTGGTCCAGGCCCTAACGATCGTGGGCTTTCTCGCAAGCACATCACCGAGTCGATCCACGCTTCTCTGCGACGCTTGGGTACCGATTACGTCGATTTGTACCAAGCACACCGATTTGATGCAACGATTCCCCTTGAAGAAACGATGGAGACTTTTGCAGACCTGGTGCATTCGGGCAAGGTTCTCTACATCGGTGTGTCCGAATGGAACGCCGATCAGATCCGCCGTGGAGTAGCAATGGCCCGTGACCTTCGCATTCAGTTGGTCTCGAATCAGCCGCAGTACTCGCTGCTCTGGCGCGTAATTGAAGAAGAGGTTGTTCCCACTAGCCGAGAGGTTGGGGTGAGTCAGATAGTTTGGTCGCCTATTGCTCAAGGTGTGCTGACTGGGAAGTACTTGCCAGGGGCCGAACTGCCTGACGGGTCTCGAGCCACAGATGGCAGTGGTGCGAACTTTGTTCAGGGGTACCTTCGTGACGAGGTACTCACTCAAGTTCAGTTGTTGGTTCCGCTAGCCGCAGAGGCCGGAATCTCGATGGCGCAAATGGCAGTTGCTTGGGTGCTGAGGAATGACAACGTCGCATCGGCGATTGTTGGGGCAACTCGGCCTGCGCAACTCGAAGATAACGTCGGCGCGCTAGATGTCGTACTCGACGACTCACTAGTAGCCAAGATTGAAGCAATTCTTGAGCCAGTTGCGATCACGTCGGTTGCCGCAAAAAAGGGTAACCCGCTGTACGCAAGCTGAGTCGCTGCGGTTACACGCATCGAGCAACCCGCCTCTGTTTCCTAAGGTATCTCCGCAACCCGCTTTGACCGCCTCAGGAACTCAACAAACCACGGAACATAGAGCGAACGTGATGATGAGTCAGCAGCGCTATACAGGCCCCGGTGAGAAGACCAGGCAAAGGACACGGCGCATGCCAGCAAAAAATAGGGTGCTGCTCCTAAGCCGAATAGCTCCAGACCCATGACAGTGCAAGCAATCGGAGCGTTAGCTGCGCCGCCGAACACTGCAACGAATCCAAGAGCGGCAAGAAATGGGACGGGAAGGTCAAGAATCACCGCCAGACTTGCTCCAAGGGTCGCCCCCATCACAAACAGTGGGGTGACTTCGCCACCAACGAACCCAGATCCAATGGTGACAGCCGTGAGCACGAGTTTCGCTGCGAACGCCCAAGTGGGCACCGGGCCGCCGAACAAACTCCGCTCAATCAATCCAAGAGAAAGTCCGTTGTATATGCGGGTCTGCCACAACAAGCTCAGGGCAATCACCGCTAAACCGCCAAAGAACGGTCGGGCCGGAAACCAGCTGAACAGCTTTGCAAACACCCATTTGACTGCATGCACCGATACAGAAAACGCTGTGCCCAGCAGACCAAACGCCATTGCAGCAAGCGCAACTTTGAGCAGAACAATCAGTGAAAGCTCAACACGGCCCAGCTCAGGTGTAAGCGTGTGGGTAACACCAAGCCAAGTAACAACAGCACTGCCAGTTACTGAGGCAAATAGGCAGGGCAGAACGGCGTGCAGGTGTCGGCTAGTTCGGCGCTGGACTTCCAATCCAAACACTGCTCCGGCTAGCGGCACGCCGAATACGGCACCGAATCCAGCAGAGATTGCGACAACCAAAAGAACCCGACGTTGAGCACTGCTGACTCGCAGGAGTCTTGATGCCCAATCGGTCAAACTCCCGCTCATCTGGATTGCTGCCCCTTCACGGCCGGCAGACCCGCCAAAAAGTTGCGTTATAACTGTTCCCACAAAAATCATTGGAGCCATTCGACTAGGCACCCATGCTTGCGGATCATGAATCTCATCGATGAGGAGGTTATTTCCCTCTACTGCACGTCCACCGGCGTAGTGATACACCAAACCAATAAGTAGACCAGCGACTGGCAGGCCAAACAGTAAGGCCGGGTGCGCCAAGCGAGTTGAGGTTGCCCACTCAAGTGTCAGTAAAAATGCCGCCGAAGACAACCCTGCAAGCAGGCCAACACCAATGCTCATCAAGAGCAGCAACAGTTGCTCACCGAGACGCTTTGGCAATGTCACTTAGGCAAGCTCCACGAGTTCCAGCATTGACTCATCAAAATGATCAAGTTGACCATCGGGCATCATAAGCACCCGATCTGGCTGCAGAGCGCGAACAAAATCCGGATCATGGCTCACCAAAATGATGGTGCCCGGCCATTGAGAGAAGGCCTCCCCGACAGCGGTTCGACTCATCGGGTCAAGGTTGTTTGTTGGCTCATCCAACAAGAGCAGATTGTGACCGCCAACCACGAGTTGAGCAAGCGCCAGTTTGGTCTTTTCGCCTCCAGAGAGCGTTGCTGCGTCTTGGAAAGCTTTATCGCCCGAGAGACCAAACATCCCCATCACCCCGCGCAGTTCCTGATCCCCAATCGAAGCCGAAAGACGCATGTGATCAAGCAAGGATCGACCGTCCTCAATCCCCTCGTGTTCTTGGGCGTAGTACCCCATGCTGGTTCGACCACCGATACGTACTCTTCCCGTGTCAGCTGTGGCCTGGTCAGCAAGAAGTTTGAGCAACGTTGTTTTACCCGCACCATTTAGCCCCATGATCATCAACCGTTCTCCACGGCCAGCATCAAAAGAGACTTCAGAGAACACCGTTACCAGGCCAAAGCTTTTGGTCAGGTCCTGGGCTTCAATAACCTGCCGATCAGATTCGGGCGGCTTGGGTAGCCGAACGGCAATCACTCGGCGCTTCTCGGGGCCTGTAATTTTCTCGGCCTCAATACGAGCAGCGCGAGCATCAAGATTTTTTGCTACCTTCGCCCGCTTCGCAGTCTGGCCACGCATTGAGTTCGCTCGTTGTGAAAGTCGAGTGATCTCCTTTTCTTGGCGGTCTACGAGCTTGCCGACACGTTCTTCTTCAACCTCTCGGGCCACCAAGTATTTCGTATACGAGCCCCGGTACTCAACAATGGTCCCGGCCGCATCCTCTGCTTCGCGATCAAGATGGATCACTCGAGTAATTGCGTCATCTAACAGACCTAAATCATGGCTAATCACAATGAGCGCGCCTCGATAGGCCCGCATGTAGTTCAACAACCAATCCCGCGCATCTGCATCAAGGTGATTGGTGGGCTCATCAAGCAGCAGCAACTCGCTGCCAGCAAACAAAATTCTTGTCAGTTCCAACCGCCTACGCTCGCCCCCAGACAGCGCACCGATATGAAGGTCTAGGCGATCGGGTTTAAGCCCCAAACCATCAGCTATCTTGCGGGCCTCTGACTCAGCTGAATAGCCGCCAAGGGACTCAAAATGTTCATGAGCGGCTGAGAACTGCTCAATATTTTCAGTGGTTGGGTCGGCTTCAAGAGCAACAGTCATCTTCTCAATACGATCCATGGCCTCATCAAGGCCACGACCAGACAGCACATGCATTAAGCACCCGGTATCTGGCGGGGTGTGATCGCTGCGCGGATCCTGAGACAGATACCCCGTAGCTGCCGAGCGCGACACGCTGCCAGAGATTGCCTCGGTAGCACCCCCCAGCACTCGAAACAGAGTGGTCTTACCGGCACCGTTACGGCCAACTAGACCCACTTTATCGCCGGGACGCACCTCGAATGAGGTTGCCGTCACGATGGTCTTATTCTCGATCTCGACCGTTAGATCGCGAACTATGAGCGTCATCGTGATCTCTCTTAAGAAACTTGCCCTGACAGGGAGTCTTAAGTATCGCTCACTAAGGGCCTCCGGGTCAGACTCAGCCCTCTCGTGCCATATTGGTAAACAACGTGCAGTAGTCCAAAAACACCAGCCGGGTCGTGCCAGTTGGTCCTGAACGATGCTTCGAAACGATGACTTCAGCTGTGTCCTTGTCGCCCGAGTCTGCGTTATAGACCTCATCTCGGTACAAGAACATCACCACGTCTGCATCCTGCTCAATGGAGTTATGCACAATCACTGAGTTGGCCACAAAGTTGTGCGTCCCATCCACCGTCGCGTCATACACCGGCTGAGGACCAATAGCGGTCACCTCGACTACCTCATCCCAGAACACATCTGACTCGGCGAGCGCAGCAAGCGATTTGGAGTCTGTTGCCTTGGCAATGCGCTCAAGGCGCGCTCTGCTTGAACAGCGTGGTCGAGATTCAGTACCCAGAAGGTACCCACCGCAGTACTGCTCGCCAAGGGCCTCGGCAAGCTGCCTCAAAGTCATGTCAGCTGAGTGAAGTTCATCAACAATCAGGTCACGTACCTCGGCAGGGATGGTATCAACGTTGGGGTTTGATGTGACTTCGCTTAACGCCTCTATTGCTGCTGCTGCGCACGCTCCTCGATCTCCGGTTACGCCGATCTGAGTCAGGAAGCGATGCTGATGCTCTGCGCCGTGAATCCACAGTCGCCATCTGGGCTTATTCGGCCCGATATTGGTTATGCGACTCAAAATTCCGAAGCGCAGCAGTAGCAGTTGCACATCATCAATCAATTGACGACGAGTACTGGTTGCGGTCAACCGCACAAGAGGCCGGCCACGGAGTTCACCAAGACCAAGAGAGCCGATTGAACCAAACAGCTTGGCGAGCACCTGGCCAAGCTGAGCATCGGCCAGAGCAAACACTGCGGGGTCTACCGCTCCGGCCTGGCGAGAGGCCTCTGCAAGCTGCTGAAGTTGTTCTGTTGACACCGGGTTAAGTTTCTCGGGTGCTCCGATGCGGCGAGGCGAGGCAATGCGGCTGCCCACCGTCAGTTCATCCAAACGCCGCCAACCCTGCACAGTTTTAAACGGGTGGTTTGCGGTTGCAGTGAGCTCTCTTCCTGAACCAAGCCGTAACCGAAATGCCTCCTTGGTACCGCTTGGGAACGCATGAGTCATCGTGGCGGGAACCAGCTTGTACTCCTCATTTAGGCTCCACACCGGCACATCGGTTTCTCCCGAGGCAAGCAGTTCACCAAGAGTGACCTCGGTGTTTGTATCAGCTCGCAGCACCCGGGTTTCGGCAATCAAACAGCCCGACTCTCGCAAATCTGCAAGCATGGGTCGCTTATCGGCGCGTTGTTCTAACTGCCGTGACAGCTGCGAAAGGGCCATCACTGGCACCTCAAGTTCACGGGCCAGAATCTTTAGCCCACGACTAATTTCCGAAACTTCTACTTGCCTGCTTTCAGCCGAACCCCGGCCAGACATCAGCTGCAAGTAATCAACCACGATAAGCCCAAGAGGTTGATCAAGACGATCTTGTAGGCGTCGCGCTTTCGATCGAATTTCGGTCACGGTCAGTGCAGGGTTGTCATCTATCCAGAGCTGACCCTCGCCTAGCCGACCCATAGCTTTGGTTATTTTGGTCCAATCAGAATCGGTGAGGCGACCAGTCCTTAACTTGGTTGCATCAATGCGAGCCTCTGAAGCAATGAGTCGCTGGGTCAGTTCAAGGTGGCTCATTTCTAGAGAAAAGAACAACACGGGACGCTGCTCGCGCACAGCAGCATGCGCGGCCAAGCCCAGCGCAAAAGCAGTCTTACCCATTGCTGGTCGAGCGCCCACCACAATCAGCGCCCCAGGCTGCAACCCTGCAAGCTGCGTATCTAGGTCGACATAGCCCGTTGGGGTACCAGTAACAGAATCTCCGCGCTCAAAAAGCTTTTCGAGTTGCTCAAGGCTGGCATCAAGCAAGGGAGCTAACGGAGAGAGCGAGTCTGTGTTTCTGCGCTGGGCAACGGCAAACATCATGCTCTCTGCCGAGTCGATAGTTTTTTCGATGTCGTCAAGCGGTGAATACCCAAGTTCGGCAACGTCATTGGCCGTCATAATGAGCTTGCGAAGCAACGATTTTTCTTCAACGATTTTTGCGTAGTGAAGCGCGTTGGTAATTGCTGGGGTGCGGGCCTGCAAGGTGATGAGCGTGCCAGAACCGCCCACGGCATCAAGCACATCGGCTTGGCCGAGTTCATCGGCAACCGTTACTGGGTCTACACCTTGACCAGCTCCGTAGAGGGCCTGAATCGCATCAAAGATGTGCCGGTGCGCTGGTCGGTAGAAATCATCAGAGGTGACCACATTGGTCACCGCCGAGATTGCTTGCTCGCTCAGAAGCATTGCACCAAGCAATGACTCTTCGGCTTCGATGCTATGAGGGGGGACTCTGAGACGTGAAACGTCTCCAGGATTCGCTGATGCTGCCATTGGGATACATCTTGGCCTGAGTTGCCTGTGGGTAGATAGACCCCAAACCCTGAGAATTTCCTGTGGATTCCCTGTGGGTAGTGACCACACCCTGTGGACACGCAAGGTGGCACGGGGAGTGGTCACTCGCCGAAGTTACTCAGCAACTACCTCAACAGTGATTGGGAACTGAACATCGGCATGCAGCCGGGCAGTTACCTGATGCGATCCGACCTCTTTGATGTGTTCTTCAATAACGATGTCTTTTCGATCAACGGTGATCCCAGTTTGATCAAAGATCGCGGCTACCAGATCAGCTTCGGTGACCGAGCCAAATAGGCGGCCAGCATCTGAAGCTTTGGCAGCTACTTCGATCTTGCGAGAAACAAGCTTTTTCGCAATCTCTTCAGCTGACTCGCGGTTTTTAGCATCCTTGACGTCACGCGAGCGTCGCATGGCGCCTGCCTGGGCCACAGCGCCCTCCGTTGCAAGAAATGCAAGGCCTCTTGGCTCGAGATAGTTGCGCACATAGCCCTTCGACACCTCAACTACGTCTCCGCGCTTGCCGAGCCCAGAGACGTCGGAACGAAGAATGACTTTGAGATCGCTCATTCCTCGCCTCCTGTTGCCTCAACAGCTACTGCTACTACTTCAGTTGCGTTGAGATCGATATCAAGTTCAGTGAACTCTGATGCAGACTCAGCGGGACTTGAACTTTGTGCAGAAGAATCATCTGAACGATCACGGCGTTCACGACGGTCATCTCCGTCACGGTCGCCTCTGCTGCCTCGGCCACCGCGCTGGGTTGTGACGCGGTTTGCATACGGAATCAGAGCCATTTCTCGAGCATTCTTAATGGCCATCGCAATGGCGCTCTGCTGTTGAACATCGTTACCTGTCACTCGACGGGCGCGGATTTTGGCACGGTCAGAAACAAACCTACGAAGCAGGTTGACGTCTTTCCAGTCTACGTACTCGACCTTTTCAGCATTCAGGATCGAGATTTTCTTCTTGAACTTCCGCCCGTTGTCTTTACCTTTCGGGCTTCGTTTTTGCTGTGGCTTTGCCATTAGAACGGCTCCTCATCATTGCTATATCCGCCAGAGGGGGGCTCCTGTGCCGGGGGTGCCGAGTCAAACCCGCCACCACTGCCGCCTTCGCGGCGCTCGTTTTTGCTTACTTGGGCTGTTGCCCACCTCAGGCTGGGTCCGATTTCATCGGCTACTACCTCAACCTTGGATCGTTTGGAACCGTCTTTGGGGTCTTCCCAAGAGCGTTGATCTAAACGTCCAGAAACCATCACCCGAGTGCCCTTAGTCAAGGACTCACTCGCGTTTTCAGCCAGTTCTCTCCAGCAGACAACGTCAAAGAAAGAGACTTGCTCTTCCCATTCATTTGTCTTCTGGTTACGCCAGCGGCGATTGACTGCCAGACCAAAGTTGGCAACTGCCGCCCCATTTGGGGTGAACCGCAACTCTGGGTCTCTGGTGACATTTCCAATCAGTTCAACTGTGTTTCCGTTTGCCATGATTCCTCCTCTGTCAGCCTGCTGGGATCAGCAAACCACGTTTTGTGGCCTCTGAGTCCGGTAAGCGAAACAATTTATGGCGGACGACCTCATCCGCAAGACGAAGGAAGCGATCAACCTCATCAAGATTGGGTGCCTGAGTAACGATCTCGAGGACCGAGTAGACACCTTCAGATTTGTGATTGATCTGATAGGCGAAACGTCGCCGGCCCCAGTGGTCAACCGTTGGAACAGTTCCACCATCGGCCTCGATCATTTCTTTTGCTCGATTGATAATCCCTTTGCCAACTACGTCATCGACGTCTTGGTCAATAATGATCATCAATTCATAAACACGAGTAACCACGTGCAATCCTCCCTATGGACCTCGGCAGTACGCCATGAGGGTCCTGCGATCTGCAGGACAGGGTGTTCTATTAGCCACTCTTCTGAGAGTCCTGCGAACAGGCTTCAGGAGAGCGACCTAACAATTGTAGTCGACCGCTAGGGGGTGACCGCCAACTGCTGAACGTCTCAAGCGAAATATCAAGGTGATCAACAGTGTGCCAAGCCCCTGTGACAGTGACAGCCCGTGTGACAATGACAGCGAAACTCGAGGGCTAGTTCTAGCCCTGAGATCCGTACAAAGACAGAGCTTCTGCTTGTTGCTCTGACAGGTGATAACTCTCTGTGTCATTCGGGAACGCCCCGGAGCGAACATCCTCTGCGAACTGTCGAACAGCCTCGACGGCATCATCTTTGAGCGAGGCATATTTGCGAACAAACTTCGCTGGTACACGATCCTCAAGGCCCAACAAGTCATGAAATACCAGGACCTGTCCATCGCATTGGTTACCTGCACCTATACCAATGGTTGGGATATCGAGCGATTGAGTCACCATGCGAGCAACCTCGTTGGGAACTCCCTCTAAGACAATGGAGAAACAACCAGCGTGTTGCAGAGCTTTGGCATCGGCGAGCAACTCAAGCGCCGCTTCGGACTTACGAGCCTGCACTTTATAACCGCCCATGGCATGAAGGGACTGAGGGGTAAGGCCCAAATGGCCCATAACTGGAATCTCTGCCGAGATCAATGCCTCAATCATCGGTAGGCGTTTACGACCACCCTCTAGCTTGACGGACTGAGCTCCCGCTCGAATCAGCTCCGCTGCATTACGCACTGTTTCTTCCACTGAAATGTGATAGCTCATCCAAGGCAAGTCGGCAACGATGAGAGCTACGGGTCGCACCCGTGCCACAGCAGCTGTGTGATGCGCAATATCTGCCACAGTGACCTGAAGGGTGTCTTCGTAGCCAAGAACAACCATTGCTAGCGAGTCACCTACCAAAATCATATCGACGCCAGCCTCGTCAGCAATCCGAGCGCCAGGGGCATCGTAAGCAGTCACCATAACTAGCGGTTTCGCTCTCACACCGCCTGCGGCAGTACCAGAGGCATCGACGCCTGAAGCACAGTGATCACGAATTGCTGGAACTGTCATCTGTCTTGAAGTAGCCATTACTGGTTCTCCTTGTTCAGGTCCAGCGCCCCATGGCTGCCAGCCTTCCTTACTTAGTGTAGGACAAACTCAAAAAACTGCAAGCAGTTCTTATGGTGCAGCTGCAGGTGTGACAGTTGTTGTTGGCGCAGGAACAGCCGTTGATGTGGGCGACAGCGTGCTTGGCGGCACTGCAGGCGAAGTCGGCGGCGGTTTGGGCATAACGGTTGTAGCTGGACCTTTCGGGATAGTTGTTGAAGAAGCACCAGGTGCTGCCGTCACCGCAGTAGTACCTGTGAGGTCCCTTGGAATACTGCTCGTGGTTGTAGAACGCATACCCGTAAGGCGTTGGTTCAAAATCCGTTGCCCAAAGTCAGCATGAGGGAACTGACAGCCGGCATCACCTTGAGTTGCGGAACTCATGAACTTCCGCCAGATCTCGGCAGGCACTGTTCCCCCAGAGACTTCTTTGCCACGATAAGACTTCATGGGTTTGGGCTGTTCGTATCCCATCCACACTGCAGCCGTTAGGTGACAGGTATAACCAGCAAACCATGCATCTTTTGAGTCAGTAGTTGTTCCCGTTTTACCCGCTGCAACAACTTGGATTGAGGCGGCCTTTCCAGTTCCGTTCTTCAACACTCCGGTCAGGACAGAGTTGACCGTATCGGCCACGTCTTCTGCAATGACCTGCTCGGACTTCACATCCTTTTTGGCATCAAAGAGCACTGCGCCCGATGAATCCTCAACCCGGCGAATCACGTATGGCGGCGTGTGTTTTCCACGATCGGCAAAAGTCGAATAGGCCGAGGCCATATCAAGCACTGAGACTTCCTCGGTGCCAAGTACCAGCGCATATTGTGGATCTAACTGAGCAGTGACCCCTAGCCGATTCGCCATCTCTGCAACTCGATCAGGGGTGACTAGGTTGACCATGCCCGCGTAGACGGTATTTGAGGATTTCCAGGTTGCTTCTTCAACACTCAGCACGCCCAGGTCAGCCTTACCAAAGTTCTGCGGAGACCACAGCTTGCCCGGTTCAGTAAACACCCCCGGGAATTGCGTAGTAGGTGGTGACCGGAACGCAGACTCAATCGAGTAGCCGTCCTCAATAAACGCCGCCAACGCAAACGGCTTAAACGTGGACCCTGGCTGACGACCAGAACCTCCACCTTCTTTACCCAATGCCAGATTGACTTTGTTATTGGTAAAGTCAGTTCCACCGACCATCGCTCGAATCTGGCCTTGCTCATCGACTGCTACTAACGACCCAGAGGGCCCATCTGGCTGGCTCAGCGTTCCGGTAACTGCCTGAAAGGCATCCTCTTGCATTTCGGGGTCATAGGTGATGTAGACCCTCAAACCCTGTGTTTCTGCGCCCGGCCCGAACCTTTCGCGCAACTGTTTACGAACCAGCGATACCCAATACTCAGACCCATATTCGCTGTATCGAACCTGACCCAGATCACTCTTTTCCGCAGGCCTCGGCAAGATCGTCATGGTTTGGGTCTCGCCGGCGACATCAGTTGGACTAGATACCCACGGCACAGCATCTGCAGAATCGGCCTCATCTTGGGTGATGTAGCCCTCAGAGATCATGCCCTTAAGAACAGTTCTGCGACGACGGGTGGCCTCTTTGGGGTCTCTGGTGGCTTCGGCACTTGCTGGGGAACGAATCAAACCTGCTAAGTACGCAGCTTGATGAATCTGAAGATTCTCTACCCCGATACCAAAATATGCCCTGCTTGCCGCCTCCACGCCGTAGGCACCTCGGCCGAAATAAATCTCGTTGAGGTAGCGGGTCAAGATGTCTCGCTTGTCGAGTTCTCCTTCGAGCTTGACCGAGAGCACACCCTCTTTCAGCTTTCTTGTCAGGGTGCGTTCCGAAGTGAGATAGGTCAACTTGACGTACTGCTGGGTGATTGTTGAGCCACCTTGTTTGGACTTACTTGACCCCAGCACAGATTGATAGATCGCTCTGGCAAGTCCTGCGGGATCAATCCCGCCGTGATCAAAGAAATTTCTATCCTCTGCAGATAAAACGGCCTGAACCAAAACTGGGGGAAGTTGTTCGTAATTAACATTTACGCGAGCTTCGGTGGCAGATAGCTTGGCCATTGAATTCTGGAAGTCGCAATCGTTGTTCGCCACATTGATGTCACAGACAAAGGTGGTTTCCATCGACCGTTTCGCTGGAGGAAGTTCAATCGTGCTGAGCGCCAACCACAGTCCGCCTAGAGAGACCACCCCAAGCACAAGCACCACATAAGCAGGCCGACGTAACCGCCAGAGGAAACTGCGTGAGGAAGCCATTGTTATATTCTGGCCCGTCAACGTCTAAACCTCCCATCCCAGCTGAGCAGGCAATCAGTTCCGTAGCCTTGTACTGGCTAGAGCGGTGCCACTTCCAACAGGTGATTCCATCGGCAAGAGGTACATACTTCGACGGTATAACAGCGACGATTTGGGCGCTCCGCAGCAAGTTTTTTTAGTTCGGCACGAGTCTTCACCGGTCGACCGCCTGGCGGCAGCCTGGGTCCGAAGACAAATCTCACCACTCGAAGCGAGGACTCAGCACAAACGGGACAAGTCACCGTTGAGCTTTGCGAACAATGAACTGCAATTCTCATGAGTTCTGAATGCGCATCGCAGACATCTGCTCGAGACAGCTCACCAGCACGGTACTGAAACAGCAACTGCCGGCGAGCGAATCGGTAATCCACACTCCCTGGGGCTTTTCCCGGGCGACCAGAGGATTCAGGCTGAAGAAATGGCACGTATCTCACGCTACTGCTCACGGAGGCATCCGCGGGTCAGTGCAAAACCTCCGACAGACTTTGTATCGATGTCTGACTCCAGCTCAAGAACTCCGCTCCCTCTGCGCCATCCTTCCGCAGGAAACCTTGATACTCGCCCCACGCTGCTGCGTAGCGGTGATGGCCCGACTCCGCTACCCCCAGCAAGCTTTCCCCATGGGGCAGAGTCGCCAGTAGACAACGTCAGGTTTGCTCCTGATGTTGACGACAGCGTGCTCAACCGTCTAGTGGGATCGGTTGGACCTCTCGAGGGCAAGCGAGTGCTGGACTTGGGATGCGGAGCAGGTGGCTCTTCGTTAGCCTTGGCCAGAAAAGGAGCCCACGTCATAGCAGTAGAAAGTTCAACTGCTCGACTTACACAGGCAAGAGCGGCCGCTGAAATCGCGCAGATCAAAGTCGAGTTCCATCACAGCGACCTTGCAGACTTAGCCTTTCAGCGCGCCGACAGCATCGACCTAGTGATTGCGGTGTATTCCCTAGCTGGTGTGCAAGACCTTGGCCGAGTGTTTCGCCAACTGCATCGCATTATGAAGCCAGAAGCTGCGCTCGTGATGTCTGTGCCGCACCCATTCTCACTCATGCTCGAACTTGATCCCGAGGAACAATCCACTCCATATCTCACCCGGTCCTCATGGCACGAGCAAGCCATCTCTTGGAGAGCCGGCGGTGACGAAGGGGTCACTCATGTTCATCAGGTGAGCGAGTTATTTACCAGCCTAATTCGGGCAAACTTCCGAGTTGATTCAATCGTTGAACCCGAGGCCGCCAGTAGTGCCACTTCTTCTCGGTCGACAAGCGTGCACTTCTCTGAACTAGTGCATTGGGTGCCAAGCAGCCTAGTAATCAGGGCACGCAAAGAAGGCACCTAAAGGCGTTATTAATTCAGGGCTTCGTCAATCCAAGCATCGTCAATCCACGGTTGTTCAGGGTTAGCGAACTACCACCACAGGGCAACGAGCGTGATTCACGACATAGGTAGTGACTGAACCCATGAGTAGGCCTACAAACCCTCCATGGCCCCGGGAGCCCACTACGAGAAGATCAGACTGGTCAGAGGCCAAGATCAGCAATTCGCCTGCATGGCCTTCAAGCACCTCGGTTGTTACCTCAATATCTTCAAGATCACCGGATTCGCGAACCGTGTCTATTGCTGCGCCCAACATGATGTTGGTTGCCGCTGCATAATCAGACAGGTCGGTTGTGGCCATCTCGTAGCCCGTACTCAAGATTGCACCAGAAAAAACTGCAGTGACGCGCAGGACTGATCCTCGGATCTTGGCTTCCTGCGTAGCCCATCGAAGTGCGCTGAGTGACTGCTCTGATCCATCCACACCAACAACAATTCCAGCCATGACTACTCCTTGTTCGGGGCCTTGTTATCAAAGCTCTGCGGAGTCAGGTTAGAGGGTTGCGCAGCATCTAGATTCTCTGGCTGTTCGGTCCACCACGAGTCAAGGTCCGACAAGGCTCGTTCTGAAGTGACGGGGCCTCGTTCTAGGCGCAACTCAAGTAAGTAACTCAGTGCCCGACCCACAACTTGACCTTGAGCGAGACCAAGTCGATCCATAACTTGTCGACCGTCTAAGTCTGGGCGAATCGCCCGTAACTCCTCTTGCTCGCTCAGTTGCTCAATACGCAGTTCAAGGTCATCAATACGGCGATTGAGCGCGTCTGCTTTTCGTTGATTTCTTGTGGTGCAGTCAGCTCGAGTCAACGCCAAAAGCTCGTCAAGTAACTCGCCTGCATCACGAACAAACCGCCGAACAGCGGCATCAGACCAACCCATGTCATAGGTATGGAAACGAAGGTGAAGGTAAACCAACTGCGAGATATGAGAGACCATCTCGTTGCTGAACTTCAATTTTTTCATTCGCGCACGGGTCATACGAGCGCCAACTACTTCATGATGGTGAAACGACACCCCATTGGGCCCAATTGCCCGAGTGGCTGGTTTTGCAATGTCATGAAACAACGCTGCAAGCCGCACCAACAACTCGGGTGGAGCTTGCGCTACTACAGCAATGGTGTGAGTCAGCACATCTTTGTGCCGATGAATTGGATCTTGCTCTAAGCGCATTGCGGGCAATTCCGGAAAGAACTGTGCAGCCAAGCCAGTGTCATGCAAGAAGTACAGGCCCTGGGATGGATCATCGACAACTACCAGCTTGCAGAGCTCATCTCTGATGCGCTCACTAGAAACAATTGCAAGCCGATCAGCCATGGCCTTCACTGCTGCTACTAGTTCTGGCTCTGGCTGCAAAGCGTAGGCAGAAATAAATCGGGCAGCACGCATCATGCGCAGGGGGTCATCCGAAAACGATTCCTCTGGAGAAATTGGGGTTCGCAAAATTCCCGCAGCAAGATCCTGCAGACCATTGAATGGATCAATCAACGTGGGCTGACTCCCGGTGACTTCAATCGCCATTGCGTTAACTGTGAAATCACGTCGAGAGAGATCCACTTCTATCTCACTGGTATAGGCAACCTCGGGCTTGCGACTCTCTGGTGAATAGGTCTCGGCTCGGTGAGTCGTGATCTCATATGTGGTGCCATCGATTACACAGCCAATGGTGCCGAACCGCTCGCCAGTGGTCCAGAGCGCAGAGGCAGATGGCCGCAGCAGCTGCTTAACCTGGGCCGGTAGCGCATCTGTGGTCAGATCGATGTCGTGACTCACTACCTCGCTGCTCACGTCCCCGCTGCGGTCTGTATCACGGTCAACCAGAATGTCTCGTACACGGCCGCCCACCAGAAACAGCCGCTTGTTAACCTGACGGAAGACTTCGCCAAGAGGTGCAAGGGCTTCGAGTTCATTTTTTGCTCTCGCTGGAATCACTCGGCAAGGCTACCGGCGCGGCCCGGTGTCTTGTGACCTATCCTTGGCGGAGCAATCGGAGCAGCTGCAGGAGACCTAGTTCAAGCCTATGAGCACGCGTGAAACCCTGACTTTGGGAAACGAGCGGTTTCATGTGGGCCCTTGGCACGCAGATCCGGCAATTGCCTATCTCACAATTAAATCCAACCTGCTTGAACCAACCCCGCAAGGACTACAAGCTTGCGAGGACCGTCTTCGCAAAGATGGCTATTCATCAATCATTACTGCAGCGCTGCACCCACTCGAGGCTCGGACCTTCTTTGATGCGGGATTCTTGGAATACGACAGGCTTCGAGTGCTCTCTCACAATCTTGGTTGCGTCACCATGATGGGTCATTCCAAACCAGATGATGTTCAAATTCGAAAGGCTAAAAAAGCAGACCGAGTCCGCGCCCTAGAAGTGGACAAGCTTGCATTTCCCAGGTTCTGGCGACTCGATGCTGCAGGCCTCGACGAGGCAATCTCAGCCACACCGCGAACTCGATTTCGGCTTGCAGCAGCGAATGGTAAGGCCGTCGGTTATTCCGTTATTGGCCGGTCGTATACTCAAGGGTTCTTGCAGCGCCTTGCAACTCATCCCGACTATGCCGGCACAGGAGTTGGTTCTGCGTTAGTTGTAGATGCATTGCAGTGGGCTCGCAGGCGCAACGTCACACGCGTGCTTGTCAACACCCAAACAGATAACCAGCGGGCCCTGAGGCTGTACAAACAACTCGGATTTCAGCTCACCCCGACAGATCTCGTTGTTCTGACCAAAGACTTGCCGTGAGACCACCTCAGCACCGCTCTGCTAGACGCCTAGCGCCCTATTTTCTGACTCTTTGCTGTGTAGCCGTTTGTGTCACCACACTTGGTATCTCCAACGCGCAGGCCACCACGGCTGTTCAGAAACAGGTAACAAGTGGCGATCTACGCATCAGTTCAGTCTCTCCTTGGGTGACCTCGAATGGAGAGTTTCAGGTTCGCTTTGAACCAACAACTGAGATTCCTGCGGGAGCGCTGCTCACCTACACCGTTCACCAAGGCCTTCGGCCAAGCCGTCAGGAAACTCTGAGAGACAAAGTCGATGGCATCATCGCCGGTGCATCCTCGGGCAAAATCCTGCAAACCCCCAGCACTCGACCATTCGCCGAGTACGGCGATCCTGCAGCTGGGTCAGTTCTCACCATTCCGATCCGGTCGAGTACCGACCAAGATCGCCTCAGGCTGTTGCTTCCAAAGGCGGGAATCCACCCGGTGGACTTAGTACTTACAAGTGCAGAGGGCCCTGAAATCTGGAGTCAGGTCGTGTTCCTTAACCGACTTCCAACGAATTACACCCCACAATTTCAAGACCCAAGCGCAGTGGCAGTGACTTTGCTGATGCCCATTGAAACTGCTCCAACTCTTGATTCTGTGGGAGTCGCTCAGTTCACTCTTGAAGACCGTGCCCGTATCAGTGCAGCCACAACCCTGTTAGCAGCTGTGCCAGACGCACCCCTCCGGCTCGGCCTAAGACCCAATACTCTTGACGGACTAGTCCGAATCAAAGAGCCCTGGGCCGAGAAGTTTGTGAACTCGCTCACAGCAGCTCTCTCTACAGAAGCACCGTCTACAACCCCCTCAAAACCAGCAACTGCGCCCGGCCCATCGATTTTTTCCCTTCCGTACGTCAGTGTAAGTACTTCAGGGCTGATTTCCGCAGGCGCTCTTGGTGACCTTCAGCGAGAAATCAATCTTGGTAATCGAGTTATTCAGCAAATCACTGCCACTCAATCAGACCGAGGAACTTGGGCATTAGATAACTCGTTGAGTAGCGAGTCGGCATTCGCTCTTTTAGGCCTTGGCAACACAACGTTTTTGGTGGCGGCCTCGCAACTCGAGCGGCCATCTAACGTGTCCGAACAACAAACAATGACTGCAGCGGTGCAGCTTGGCAAAGACTCTGGATTTCGTGCTTTGGCCTATGACACGCTGCTGGCCGAGCGAGCCGCAGACTCAGGGGTCGACCCTGCGCTTAGAGCACACCAAGTCATCTCACTCATGATCTCTGCTTGGTTTTCTGCGCGAAGCCCAAGCTCAGAGAGTTTCTCGCCTGGGGGAGCCGCACTCGGGTCAGCCATCCTCTTACCCACAACGAGCAGTCCGGCAGTAATCTCAGCCCTTTCCGCTAGCTTGCTCAGCGGAGGGCCGTTGCAAGTATTTCCAGATGCAGCAGCACTTGGACCAGTCACTGCCAACTCTGCCGCACCGGTTGTGGGATTGGTGCCGCAGATTGCTTCAGATGAGCAACTTGGCCTCGCTCAAACTGCAGAGACACGTCGGCAGATCGGCGCATTTCGCACTATGACTTCGTCACCAGAGTCTTCAGTCGAACTCTGGACACGCCTCAATGCTCAATCTCTAGCTAGTCAGCTCAACCCTGCCGAACGCCTTGGCCTGCACAGTGCAGTTCGGTCTCAGATAGCAAATAGCCTTTCGAAAATTGAACTTCCTCCTCCTAGACAAGTCACCATTACTGGCCGCGCTACCAACATTCCACTCCGATTCCGCAACAACCTTCCCTATCAGGTACGGGTCAAGCTCACCGCCCGCTCAACTCGTCTTGAGGTTACTGGCGGCGACACCCAAGAGATCCTTCTTGTTCCTGGCGAGAACCGGATCGACCTTCCTGTAACTGTTCAAGCCCCCGGCGAGTCCACTCTTCGTATCAATCTTCTCTCACCAAACGAAGAACTCGAGGTTGGCCAACTTGAACTACCTGTGCGGGCAACGGCTATTTCCGGTGTCGGCGCAACTCTTTCAGTAATTTCCATCGTTTTCTTGGTGCTGTGGTGGGCCCAGGCTTATCGTCGCCGCAAGCGCGACACTGCGCGAACTACAGGAGACCACCCTGCCCAAGGAGTGGCGACATAAAATCCATCAAATTCTCTGGGCACCTTCCACAAGGATGCCACTGCGGGCCGGTAGGTTAGACCTTGGTGGCTGATGGACGAGCGATGCCGAACCCTACTGACCCAACACGGGTTGAAGCCGCGTCAGTTCAGGGGTTTGTGGGCCTCACCCTATGCGGCAGATACGAGTTGCATCATCTAATCGGATCAGGTGGGATGGCCCAAGTTTGGGACGCAACCGACTTAGTTCTTGGCCGTGAGGTTGCAGTAAAGATCCTTCATCCACATCTGAGTGGTGACCAAACATTCGTCACCAGGTTTCGAGCCGAGGCCGTTTCGGCAGCGCGACTTAGCCACCCAAATATTGTTGGGGTCTACGACACGTGTTCAGATAGCGGGAACGAAGCAATTGTTATGGAGTTAGTCGATGCCACAACTTTGCGAGCCTATTTAGATGAACACCACACCGTTGATGCTGAGACCACAATCCGCATTGGCCTCCGCCTCTTAGATGCCCTTGAAGCTGCGCATCGTGCTGGGTTAGTGCACCGGGACGTCAAGCCCTCAAATATTTTGTTATGTGTTGATGGCCGCGTGAAAATTGCCGACTTTGGTATTGCAAAGGCAGAGGATCAAACAGAACTCACCCAAGACGGTGCACTAGTTGGCACTGCTACCTACTTGTCTCCAGAGCAATTGCTCGGCACGAAGGTCGACGGCAGAGCAGACCTGTATTCACTCGGCATAGTCATGTACGAGTGCCTAACTGGCCGAGTCCCATTCCAAGGAGATACTGGTGCCGCTGTTGCTCTAGCTCGGCTACATTCGGTGCCAATTGACCCCAGAAGAGTCAAAGCAGATGTACCCCCCGTTCTCGCCGAAACCGTTATGCGCGCCCTTGAGCGTGACCCTGATGATCGGTTCAATTCTGCTGCTGACTTAAGGGCTGCATTGCTTGAAACTGGAGTTGCCTCTCAACCCGCTGCTGCGCTCAGGGCAGTTGAGATTGACCCAGATCCCACTGGACCCGGCGAATCATTTGCGAGATCAGAAAGAAGATGGCTGTATCCAGCGCTGTTTATTCTGTTAGTAGCTACAGCGCTAGTAGTTGCCGGATTACTTGTTAGAGAAACAACTATTGATGGTAACCCGAACGGTTCTAGTGGCAGTGTGAGCACTGCTGTTCCAACATCTAATGAGCTAATAATCGCTGCCGCAGTTCCGTTTGACCCCCAAGGCAAGGGTGAACCCGGAGAGAACGATCAACTTAAAACCAACGCAGTTGACGGTGATCCAAAAACTCAATGGCGTACCGAGGGGTACAACACTGCGGGCTTCTTTGGTACCAAGAAGGGCGTCGGCTTAGGTCTCATTCTGGATCAACGCTCTGTAATTGATCGGATACTCATCGAGGGTTCGACCAACGGGTGGAGCGGATCCATCTTTGTAATCGACGCACTCAACCTCGATGGAACTGACCCTAAAACCTCGAAGGCCGTGGCAACATTTCAAGATGTCACAGGTCCCGTCGATCTTGACCTGACTCAGCTACCCGCAGCCCAACGGACTGGTTCTGTAGTATTGATCTGGATTACCAATCTTGGTGCTCCGGAACCTGACCGGCGGCATCGGGTTGCAATTGCAGAGGTCACGTTCAATGGTTCAGCAGCTCCAAGCTGAGTGAAGCCCAGCATCACCCGCTTGCGCCACTAGAGTCTGCACCGATGCCGGAAGAACCCGTAGCACCCGAAACAACAGACTGGACTGATCAGGTAACCGACCTGGTCGTTGACTCTGTAGATAAAGTTCGCGATCGAGTCACTGGACCCATCCTTGAATACTCTCGGATCTCGGTGCATGCACTTGTGGCCCTGCTGCTACTCACCCCGGTGGGCATCCTTGCGCTGATTGGCGGCGTCCGATTGCTCACTTGGGCAGTAGGCGAAGCCTGGATTGCTTACACCATTCTTGGGACAATCTCGGTACTTCTTGGTGCCTTCTTATGGTCAAAGCGCTCCAAACTAGAGCTCTAGATTCGAGTTGTAGACTAAGGCGTCTCCCGAGCAGTAAAGGCACCCATGTCTTCTAGGAACGTCTCCACCTCCGATAAGTCCAGCGTTCGTAACGTCATTATCATCGGGTCAGGACCCGCTGGTCTTACCGCAGCTATTTACTCCGCCCGAGCCAACCTTGAACCGCTCCTGATTGAGGGCGAACCCTCGTCAAACAGCGACCAGCCAGGTGGTCAGTTGATGCTCACGACAGAGGTCGAGAACTTCCCCGGATTCCCCGAAGGAATCATGGGGCCAGAACTCATGGCTAACTTTCGTGAACAAGCAACCAGGTTCGGAACCGAGATCCTTACCTCAAAGGTCTCGAAAGTTGACCTACGGAATCGTCCCTTTAAAGTTTGGATTGGAAACACCAGCGCCGAGCCCACCTATCTAGCTCAGAGCATCATTGTTTCTACAGGTGCTCAGTCGCTCATGTTGGGCCTTGAGTCAGAGAAGCGGCTTCTGGGACATGGTTTATCGACTTGCGCCACCTGTGATGGCTTCTTCTTCCGCGATCAAGACATTGCCGTAGTTGGCGGCGGGGACTCTGCTGTAGAGGAGGCCATGTTCCTCACCAGATTTGCCTCAACCGTCACCATCATTCACCGCCGTGCTGAGCTTCGGGCCTCAAAAATCATGCAGGACCGGGCGCATGAAAACCCAAAAATCAAGTTCATGTGGAACACGGTGGTCGAAGATATCCTCGGTAAAAATTCTGTAGAAGGGCTCGCAGTAAGAAACCTTCTTACTGAAGAACAAACCATCGTTGGCTTTACCGGCGTGTTCGTTGCCATTGGGCACCGTCCTTCAACTGACCTGTTCCGTGGCCAACTCGACCTAAAAGACAACGGATACCTCATTACACAAGGCAGTTCTTCCAAAACAAACATCGAGGGCGTCTTCGCTGCAGGCGACGTTCAAGATGACTATTACCGCCAAGCTATTACTGCTGCTGGTAGCGGTTGCACCGCCGCACTTGACGCCGAACGATTCCTTGAGGACCAAGGCCACTAGTATCAATCCAAGGTAGCGAGTTCGCTCGCATCTGACCCACACAACGAGAGGACCTCCTATGTCGGGATCAATTAGTCAACTCAGCGAAGCCAGCTTTGCCGAACAGGTCAATAGCAGTTCCGAACCAGTACTCGTCGACTTTTGGGCCGAGTGGTGCGGACCCTGCAAGACCATTGCACCGATACTCGAAGAAATCGCCACAGAGCAAAGCGGTTCTTTAAGGATCGCAAAGGTCAATGTTGATGAAAACCCGGGTCTAGCTCGCGAGTTCGGCGTTCAAAGTATTCCCACCATGATTCTTTTCAAAGATGGAGAGATCGTGCATAAAATCGTTGGGGCCAAGGGCAAGGAAGCAATCCTTGCCGACCTGAGTCCGCACCTGTAGACAACGACTCTATCGAACATCTGTTCGAGCCAGCTGTCTACTGCACTAGTTTTGGAGTTTTGTCATCACCCTCGCCTCGCTTCCGTTGATCGAAGGTTCCACTGGACCAGATGTGGCAGATCTGCAGCGAAGGCTGTCTGCCGCAGGGTTTGCAATCTCTGATTCGTCTGGCGATTTCAGTCTTGGTACTCAGAACGCCGTAGTTGAGTTCCAACGAGCAAATGGCCTAGACCCCGAGGGCATCTGTGATGCAAGTACTTGGGCAGCCTTGATTGAAACTGCTTTCAATATTGGGGACCGCTTGCTGTGCTTGCGTTCACCGATGATGCGTGGTGACGACGTTTCTGAGCTGCAACTCCGTCTAGGCGCCTTAGGTTTCGATGCTGGAAGAGTTGATGGCATATTCGGATCACTGACTCAGCAAGCAATAGCCGACTTCCAGAGAAATGCTGGACTAGTGAGCGATAAGGTTTGTGGTCCCGAAACGGTCGACTCACTTGTTCGCCTGCAAGGCCGGGGCGGAACTGCAACTGTAACAGGTGTTAGAGAAAGAGACCGCCTGCGAAGACGATTGTCCGACCTAGTAGACCTGCGCGTAGCTCTTGGTTCTGTCGGGCAAGTTCACCCGATATTGACCGGGTTTGCGGCGGGACTTCAGGGACCAGGTATGTCAACGCTATTACTTGATGATCACGACTGGTCCAGACAAGCAGAAGCAGTAAATGGTTTCGGTGCCGATATTTTCTTAGGCTTCGATGTCTCTGACCAAGCTCAGATCGATGCTAGCTATTTCTCTGTTCCCGGGTATGAGTCTGACGCTGGTCGAAGATTTGCGGAGTTAGTCGTCAAAGAACTTCCCGCTGCCCCAGGCTGGGGAGTCGGCACAGTACGCGGTATGCGCCTGCCTATTCTGCGTGAAACGCGACCGCCGGCTGTGCTCCTCAGATTGGGCCCGGCAGACCTTCTCGAGTCTAGCGAAGCTCTAGTTATTGCCGCGCTTCATCGGGCACTAGAAGCTTGGGCCAGCGATCCCTGCTGAACGGTTGATGCTACTGCAAAAAACCCTCAATCTCAGGCTGAGCTTTGGTTAACCACAAGTTTTCCCACAGCCTGTGCATAAACTTTTAAGCACAAATAGCTGGCTCCAACAAGTCAACACAGCAATTATTCGATGATTCTTCGATACAGCCGTTCGAGGTCTTCAAGGTTTGCAAACTCAACAGTGACCTTCCCTCGTTTGGCCGTCATAGTCACCCCAACCCTGGTCTCTAGATAAGACGCTAGAAGCTCTTCAAGTTCGAGTATTCCTGGCGGTCGAAGCTTGCGTTCAGGATCAGATGATGGCTGTGTTGGCTTGGTTAACCCATCGGATGTAGAGCCGAGACCCGCTTCAAGATCGATGCGCTCCTTGATCAACTGTTCTACTTCTCGAACACTGAGAGACTCAGATACCACGCGCTTAGCTATGTTCTCTTGATAGGCGCGGTCAGGATGACCGAGTAGAGCCTTCGCATGACCGGCAGACAGAAGCCCCTCCCCGACTAGTTTCTGAACGGCAGGGGAGAGTTGAAACAACCTCAGATGGTTCGCTACGGCAGAGCGGCTCTTACCAACCCGTTTGGCGACCTGCTCCTGAGTCATACCGAAATCTTCAATGAGTTGCTGATACGCCGCAGCCTCTTCAAGCGCATTCAAATCTTGACGGTGAAGATTCTCTACGAGTGCTTGTTCTAGAGAACTCACATCGTCTGCTATTCGGACCACTGCTGGGATAGTCGGAAGCCCAACTCTCTTAGCCGCTCGCCATCTTCGTTCTCCGGCGATGATCTCAAAGCCGGACCCAGTCTGACGTACAAGAATCGGCTGCAGTACTCCAAGTTCTCTAATGCTGTCGACTAGACCCTCGAGGGTCTCTTCCTCGAAGGCCTTTCGGGGCTGAAACGGATTAGCATGAACGGAGGCGAGATCAAGGTTATGTAACCCGGCGGCGCTATCAGAAACCTCTGGTTCCCCTGTGGGTATCAATGCCGATAGGCCTCTCCCAAGTCCACCTTTACGAGACACCACTAACCTCCCGAGCTAGTTCCTTATACGCAACAGCCCCGCGAGAGCTGGGATCGAATGTGGTAATCGGTTGACCAAAACCGGGAGCCTCAGACAGGCGCACATTCCGAGGGATCACGATGCGGCACACTCGAGATCCATAATGCGCTCGAACCTCATCAGAGACTTGCTCCCCCAATTTGGTGCGACCATCGTACATAACCAACACAATGTTACGAATTTCAAGGCTAGCGTTCAAATTTCGCCGAATCAGATCAACATTTCTAGTCAGCTGACCCAGGCCCTCCAGTGCGTAGTACTCGCACTGGATAGGAACCATCACCTCTGTTGCAGCAACAAGAGCATTCACTGTCAGAAGCCCAAGCGATGGTGGGCAATCAATCAGCACATAGTCGTAGTCATCAATGACTTCGTCAAGTGCCCGCTTTAGTTTGCTCTCACGGCTAAAGGCAGTTACGAGCTCAATTTCTGACCCAGCTAGATCCAGACTAGCCGGGGCAACAAACAATCCCTTTACTTCTGTGGGTTCCACACATTCATCTAGACTCACATCCTGCAAAAGCACGTTATAGATAGTGACATCCAGATCATGGTGGTTAATCCCTAGCCCAGTCGTAGCGTTTCCCTGAGGATCTAGGTCGATCAGCAAGACTCTATGACCGAGATCAGCAAGTGCTGCGCCAAGGTTTACCGTAGTTGTGGTCTTACCAACTCCGCCCTTTTGATTAGCTAGGGCAATGACACGAGGCAGCGGCGGAGTCTCACGAACAAAACCACTATCCTCAGTAGCAGACAACTCGGCAGCAGCCCGCTCAGTAGTAGCCGGTAGTCCTTCAGCCTTCGACTCTCGCGGCAGTTCCGAGTATTCAGTCTGGAACACCTCCTCAGATTTCTTCTCTGGAGGCGATTCTGTGGGAAGGTCAGTCATCCATGCTCCCTGAACGCAGGTCATCAGCACCCGAAATGGCGCCTTTGTATACTTGACGGTTCGAAGCTCCGGGTCAAGGACCCTCGGCATGTTCCACGTGGAACACTACTAAACAATCTGCAATTTTTGTGGAATTATGAAAAAATTGGCCGCTTGGCCGGAATTCCAACACGACGAGGATACTTGGCACCACAGCTCACTGTCATAGTGACTTGCTGAATGGTTGCCAATCCATCGCTCTTTCGCTCCCCAAGTTCTAGGCCAAGCAAGTTCAAACCCGCCTCAGACCACCTCGGCGAGTCAGTCTGCTGTGGCTCAATTTGAGGGGGCTCACTTATAAGTAGCACTGCTCCCGGGCCTGCCATAAATCCTATAGCGCATTCAGCCGTTACAGCAGGGGGACCAAAGGAACGGGCCACAACTGCGTCGCAGGTGCCGCGGAACTCAACCTGCCGAGCGAATTCTTCAGCCCTGCCAGTCAGAATTCTTACTCGGTTCGTTACTTCAAGCTGCTCAATTGCAGTCTGTAGAAAACTGCATCTGCGAAGGTTGCTATCTAAGAGCAGAAACTCTGCATCCGGAAAAGATAGTGCAAGAACAAGTCCAGGCACCCCTCCGCCACTACCTAGGTCAAGAATCTTTGTTCGACCTGTCAAGAATGGTCGGAATCTTTCAGCGTGGTTAATCTGTGCGGCGACTGGACCAGGCCCTAGAAAGCCAAGTGCCCGACTCTCCTCCAAAAGTACTAACAGTTCACTATCTTGGTCGCTCACAATTTACAGTCTCGCAGGTTTAGGCCATGTCTGGTTAGCTCATACCCTATACGCGACACAGGTACCCTTTCGGGTACCTGTGTAGACCATCTTGAGTTGTAGTCTCACAAACGGACTCAGTTGAATCAACCAGGTTTTAGCGCAACTCGTCTTCGGGGGTCTTCGCCTTCAGAGATTGAAGCAATACCTTCGATCTCTGAAGCCACATCGTGTACCTGCTTACGATCAGCGCTAGACATAACCTCGAATACCACGGTGGTACCGGTGGCTACGGTAGTAGCCTGATCGGTGACGAATGTAGTCAAAGCCTGCTTGCGACGCTCCCGGATACCTTCAATATCTACCGTTACTCGTCCGTACTCACGCCCGGCAGCTTGTCTCTGAAGAGTATTCCTAGTTATCTCCTGAATAGCCTCAAGGGTTACAAGTCGTGGTCCGACCATAACTCCAAGACCTTCGCCCGACAGGTTAACTCTCAGGTCCTCGTCCTCAAAAACGGCTTTAGCTGTTGCAGAGAACCCGAAAGACTCAGCAAGACCGGTAAGGAACTCCTCAACCACGGTGCATTGTTCTGCTGAATCCATTGGTTCTTTATTTCGGCGTGGCTCTGAACGCTCACGAGGTGCGGATGTTCCACGTGAAACATTTCGGTCATTCAATGATTTGGGCTGAGCATCTGAGCTTGTGGCTTCAGAAGCTGTGCTGGTCTCTTCTTTACGAGGGCGACGCTTACGCTCGACTTTTGCGCGGGGTGACTTTGGAAGTATCCGCGCCCGAACCCTTGCATCGCCCCGAGGACGTCCGAATAGCCCAGTCTTAGGCTCTTCTAGTAACTCAAACTCTGCATCTTCCTGATCGACTCCAAGCTGATCTAACGCCAATTCCTTGGCCTGTTCCACTGTCTTGCCTGTGGTTTCTACCCACTCCATCACATACCTCAGTTAGTATTCGTTTGGGAACCTCGACGGGACTCGCCGGAGCGCCGAGGGTTAACCTTGGCCTTCTCCGATGTACTCGACGTGATTCCGTCCGTCGAGTCCTGCCCTGATTGCTTTTTATGAGCTGCCTGGCTTTTAACACTGCTTCCAGGGGGTTTCAGTTCTGGTTCCACAGTTGCTGCTTTCTTGGAACTACTTACTCTCTTGTTGGACACAGTTGTGCTTGACTTGGCCTTCTGTGGACCAGTCTTGGTCTTGCTATATCCGGTCCTGCTAGAGCCAGCTTTAGAGGTGAGCGCAGCAGTTTCAGCCGCACCGGCCTTATTCTTCTTTTCCCTCTTTGTCTCAGTGGAACTTGCCTCAATAGGATGCTTCTCATGTTCCTTGCGATACACAGAGCGAGTGATATAGCTGTTTGTGCCGATACGGCAGAAGTTCTGAGTACACCAATACAGCGCCATACCAGCCGGAAACGCGAACGAGAACACTGGCAGAAAGAACGGCATGAACTTCATAATCATCTGTTGCTGCGGATTGACATTTGCCGAAGTGTTACGAGATTGCAGTTGGTGATTCTGATAGAGGCCGGTGGCCAACATTATTCCGAGCATCGCAAGGTAGGGGATCGCAAGAAGTAGCCCGAGTTTGAGCGCTTGGCTAGCAGAGAGCGAAAGATCCATCCCAAGAAAGTTCATTTTCGAACTTGTGCTTAATGCTTGAAACAACTGAGTGGACTCATTGAGATGCTTAGGATGAAAAACCTGATCACTGAAGATCCAAGGAACGGTCTCAATCTTTTGCTGAACCTGCGCTAATATCTGACCCGTTCCCGAGCCAAGACCACCGTCGCGAATTGTCAGTCCGTTGATAAGTTGATACATGATGATGAAAACTGGCATCTGCGCTACCATCGGTAAGCAGCCACCTAAGGGATTTATTGAGTTTTCTTTGTAGAAAGCCATTAACTCGGCGTTAAGCTTTTCTCGATCATTTTTATACTTCTCTTGGATGCGCTTCATCTCTGGTTGCATCCGCTGCATCTGCAGCATCGATCGAGTGCTCTTCACCGTAAGCGGCGTAATCAATGCCATGACCAGCACTGTGAGTGCCATGATCGAAAATCCGTAACCAAACCAAGGGCGGATGCCGGCGGGAACTAACACATAGAAAAAGTTCAAAATAGACGCAAGCGCATCAAAAAATTGTTCAAACATCAGCAGGCCTTCTAGCTCGGTGGCAGGGGAACAGGTTGTAGAGCGTGATTATCATGGTCGCAGCTATTGGAACCGGGAACGGGGTCAAACCCCTGGCCACCCCAAGGCTGGCAACGCAATAGTCTCCGGAATGCGAGCATGCAGCCACGAAACGCTCCGTGTTGCTGCATTGCTTCAGCAGCATATGTAGAGCAACTTGGCGTAAATCGGCATGGCGAAGGTCGGCCTTCTCGAGCGAGTTGATAGAAGTGAATGACCCACAAGAAAACTCTAGTTATGGGCCCAGGGGAGCGGACCGAACCGGCATTCGTATCGGAACCAAGATCTTTCGAGATCATAGATTCAGATTCATAATCAGATCAGCATCGTAATTAGTGCTGCTGATGGAGCTTCGAGGTGTCGCAGAGCTACTTAGTTTTGGTTGCTTCTTTAAGGCAACCTGTAAGTGAGAACGAAGTTCAGTCATGCTGCAGGCAACCGCATCGGGGTGAACAATCACCAAATAAGGCGCTGTTTCGAAGTGATTTGCTGAGTCCAACTGCGCAGCAGCGTGCCGAAGTTGCCGACGAAGCCGGTTTCTCACCACTGCGTTCCCCACTTTTCGTGAAATGGCGAAAGCCAAAGCTGGACGCGTTCTGCCACCCGGGCTCGCTCTGACCACGCTAAGTGGCCCGCTGCGGGACCGAACTGCGCCACGTCCGAACTCACGGAAGACTGCACGCTCGTGAATTGCGTCGATCAGGCAGACAATCGCTGGCGGCCCTTGCGGCGCCTCGACTTAATAATGGCTCGACCAGCGCGGTCGGACATACGGTGGCGAAAGCCATGCTTACGAGCACGACGCCTTTCATTTGGCTGGTATGTACGCTTCACGGAAACTCCAAACAACTACGAGCAGATTCACGATCTACTCTGCGAAACTAACTACTGCAAGACTAACCCGGTCACCATGTGACTGGTTAGACCGAAGTCCAAGGGCAGGCGTCAGTCGGTTTGCCGGACGCTATCGGCCTCGGTTCGAATGCCGAACGCGAATAAATGCCCCGGGAACACCCGGTGCGGAAAGGATAGATTGTTCTCGTCGGTTCTGCCAACTATCAGCTACGTTGTCCAAAACTCACTCAAAAAACTCAGTGAGACGTCGGTCACATTTCAATTTGATAATTGCTGAGCAATTCATTAGATTTTGCTGAGTTCGGGGAATTATAAGTTATCCACAGAATGTGGATGCTTCTGTGGATGAACTTGGCGGCGGTGCTCCTATCCCTTGATATGCGCGTTGGTTTTGATGAGGTTTTCTAAGCAGTACCATAACTAAACTCAGTTTGCAGCCCCCACTTGGCCCAAACGGCAGTGAGTAGAGCTAGCCAGCAGCGACAACAGGAAGAAGGCCAACGTGGGAGGAGAGGGTGCACAAGTTTGGGCAGCAGCCGGGCCCTTTCTAGCCCTGCAGGTCAGCGACAGTGTGTGGAGCTCCACCTTTCAAGATATGACCGGTATCGAGATCGTGGACGACATCCTGACAGTTTCTGTTCCAAGTCAGTTAGTGCGCCAACGAATTGAGCAGCGTTATGTTGAACTCTTACTCTCGGCTCTCTCTGATGCCGGTTACCCAGGCCTCACTTTGGTGATTGAAGTTGAAATCGACACTCAGCAACCAGAACCCGAAGTCTTGGCTCCTGTTGCAGCAGTACCTACTGCAGGTAACGCAGCCAGCGCATCAGCGAACTCACCCTCAGGGTCTCATGGCACCCGGCGTTACACCTTCGATACTTTCGTGATAGGGCCTTCTAACCGCTTCGCCCACGCAGCAGCCTTGTCCGTGGCAGAAACACCAGCTCGTAGTTATAACCCTCTGTTTGTCTATGGCGACGCTGGTCTTGGTAAGACACATCTGTTGCAATCTATTGCTAGCTACGTCCGAGAGAATTACCCGCAGTACAAGGTGCGCTATCTATCTACTGAAACTTTGCTGAACGAGTTCGTAGATGCAATTCGTAAGAACTCCCAACCTGAGTTCAAGCGAAAGTACAGAGAAATCGATGTACTGCTCGTCGACGACATCCAGTTCATGGAAGGTAAAGAGCAGCTACAAGAAGAGTTCTTCCATACCTTCAACACCCTGCACGAAGCTCAACGACAAATCGTTTTATCCTCTGATCGCCCGCCCGATGCCATTGCCACACTCGAGGACAGGCTTCGCAGTCGCTTCAAGATGGGTCTAATAACCGATATTCAGCCACCAGACTTTGAGACCCGTCTAGCAATTCTACTTAAAAAAGGTGAGCAATCTAATACCAAAGTCCCAGCAGATGTGCTGGAGTTCATTGCCACAAACTTCACCTACAACATCAGAGAACTCGAAGGCGCGCTGATCCGAGTGAGTGCCTACGCTGCACTTAATAACGAAGAACTCACTATCTCATTAGCTCAAGTCATCCTTGCCGACTCCATCAATGCCACTAAACCCCGTCAAATCACCGCTAGTTACATCAGCGATAAGACCGCAGAAATGTTCGGACTCGAGGTTGAGCAACTACGAGGCAAGAGCCGAACCCGTGATTTGGTGCACGCCCGCCAGGTTGGAATGTACGTGTGTCGGGAACTGACAGATCTGTCGTACCCTCAGATCGGCAAAGAGTTTGGTGGACGAGATCACACAACTGTAATTCATGCCTACGATAAAATCTCAAACTTGATGCAAGAGCGTCGTAAAACCTATGACGATGTCACGTTGTTGATCCAGCAGATTCTTGCCCGATGAAGTATCACACCCGAGTACTGATACCAGCCCTGGGAGAGGGATCGCGACCGCGATGGGAGAGGGATCGCGATGTGAACCACCCTAGGAAACAACACTTCTCATACACAGACACCAATGTAATTTCACGGGTATGCAGTGGATTACAAACTCAGGGTGTGGACAGCACTCCTATACAGTCTCTGGGCTGCACTAAGTTTTCCACAATCCACAGGTCCAACTACTACTACTACTGGATAGATAACAAAAATCACACCAGTAGTGGGGAAAGCGAGTAATCGTGAAATTCCGTTGTGAGCGTGAAGAACTATCAGAGGCCCTAGCACTAGCTCAGCGCGCAACCTCACCACGACCACCAACGCCAATTCTTGCCGGACTGCGTCTGCAGTTGGTTGGTAACCAGCTCACCATTACTGGTAGCGACTTCGATCTCACTATTACTACGATCATCACCGTCGGTGGAGAGGTTGATGGCGTCGCAGTATTGCCGGCCAAGTTGATCAACGAGATTGTTCGTTCTTTCGATAGTGGTGCTGTTGAGATTGATACCCATTTCGAAGATGGCAGGGCAAGGATTAGTTCGGGACGCTCAAACTTTGAGTGTCATATGAGCCCCGCCGAGGAATACCCAAATATCGTTGACCTCGAGGCTGACGAGATCACACTTGGTGCTGGTGATTTAGCCGAAGGACTCAGACAAGTAGTCAAAGCTGCTTCGAATGATGAATCACGACCGATTTTGACTGGTGTTCTTCTGACGACCGAGGGAACTGGGCTCAGGATGGTATCGACTGACTCCTATCGCTTAGCAGTTCGTGATCTACCTGGCAGTACACAGCTACCTGATGGGCAAAAAGTTATTGTCCCGTCACGAGCGCTGACCGAACTTGCTCGGTTCTTGACAGACAACGATGAAGTAACCTTGAAGTTGGGTGAGCGTGACGTCTCTTTCGAGGTGGGTAGTTTGCGCCTTCAGACCAAATTGATAGAGGGAGAGTTCCCAAATTACCAAGGACTTATCCCAGAGGCTCAGCCAAATCGTTTGACCGTTGACCGCTCTGCGTTGTTGTCAGCTGTAAAAAGGGTTCGCCTCATGGCACGTGACCCAAACACGCCGATCAAACTCACGATGTCTGCGGACTCGTTAATACTTCGAGCGAACACTCCAGATGTTGGCGAAGCTTCCGAGCAACTCGATGTCAATTACTCAGGCGAGGAACTCGAAGTGGCTTTTAATCCGGAGTATCTGATCGACGGCCTTGATGTCACTCCCGGAGACGAGGTGTCGCTCGAGACTGTAAATGCTCAAAAACCAGCATTGCTCCGACCAGTTGATTCCTCTGACTTCTTATATCTGTTGATGCCAGTTCGGGTTACTTGAGTCTGATCTCGAGTAGAGGACGTGCATCTACGCCACCTGTGGCTTAAGGACTACCGCTCATATGAGTCAGTCAACCTTGAGTTGAGTTCCGGGATATGTGCAGTTTTGGGCCCCAACGGCGTTGGAAAATCGAATCTGCTTGAAGCCGTCTCGTACCTGGCACTCTTGGAATCTTTCCGAGGTGCCCCTACTGAGGCAATGATTCGTACTGGTGCCCCGCAAGCTGTAGTGCGGGGGGAGGTACTCGAAGCTGAGCGGGAGCAGTTGATAGAGGCCGAGCTTCTGCGCACGGGTCGTAACCGAGTTCTCATCAATAAACAGCGCATAACACGAACTGGGGATCTCACTACTGCAATGCGGGTTAGCGTGTTTTCTCCTGAAGATCTCGAGATTGTCAAGGGCAGTCCCTCTGGCAGGCGCAGCTACTTAGATCAACTTCTTGTTACCTTAGATTCGAGACATCACGGAGTAAGAACCGAGTTCGATAAAGCGTTGAGGCAAAGAAATGCGTTACTTAAACAAACCCGTGGACGCCTTGATGAGGCTGCTAAATTTACTCTCGAGGTTTGGGACACAAAGCTGATCCAAAGCGGTGAAAGGCTTGCAGATTTGCGAGCCGACCTTGTTGACCAACTCAGCGTGCTAGTTCACCAGGCCTACACCGATGTTGCTGGGGATCTCACCCAAACTGCTTTGCGCTACCAGGCTCCTTGGCGTGCGGCGGGGTTACAAGAAGCACTCCAGGCTGCTCGCACTGATGAGATTAGAAGAGGTATCACCTTGGTAGGCCCTCATCGAGACGACCTTTACCTTGAACTTAATGGTATGCCCGCTCGTACCCATGCATCACAAGGCGAGCAGCGGTCATTTGCATTGGCTCTTCGGCTAGCAGCGCATCGCCTTGTTGTACAGGTGACTAATTCTGTTCCGGTGTTGTTATTAGATGATGTGTTTTCTGAGTTAGATCCAATTCGTTCTGCTGCATTATTACGTTCGCTTCCCCAGGGCCAGACGCTGTTATCCACTGCTTCTGGTTTGCCGCCCGAGGTCAGTGCAGACCAAGAAATTCACATTGGCCCGGGCGCCAACCAGATTTCTTAGTAGGCAAGTCAGGTAGTTCGAAAGTGTTGTATCTGAGAACTAAGGTATGACATGACTTGGGAGCCACTTTCCAGTTCAACGGATCATACCCACGAGATTTCTGAGACACTTGGGGTGCTTCATCGCCGACTTGGGTTGGCCTGCTCCGATGTGCTTGTGACGTTGGAGGATAACTGGCTTAGCTTATTGGGCCCACAGTTAGCAGCCCATTGTAAACTTGAGTCAGTACGCAACGATGTGCTGGTGATTTCAGTTGATGATCCTGCTGTCGCAGAGCACCTGAAATGGAGTCGAATGGAGCTTCTTGGAGCTGCAAATGCTCTTTCAGGTGGGCAGAATTTTACTGATCTAACCGTCAAGGTGCAGCGCTAAATCCTTGTCTTTACCGCCTTAGGGCGCTGTGGCAGCAAACCGGGTTGACTAACCCCACATGCGGTCAGATGGAGGCTCTCACAAGTGGTACACTGAGAGACTCGATACTTTGCGAGTTTGACTAGTTGTTCCACAGGTTATCCACAACCGGAAAACTGGTCGGATTAGCAGTGTCAGTATGCTCATCAGCTGCCCGGAGGCAAGGCTTGTCCCCAGAATCCAATGACTACGGTGCCGACGCGATTCAGGTACTCGAAGGTCTCGAAGCAGTCCGCAAACGACCTGGAATGTATATCGGTTCAACAGGGCCTGCCGGGTTGCACCATATGGTCTACGAGGTAGTTGATAACTCAGTAGACGAAGCAATGGCTGGCCATGCCAAGTCGATCCAGGTGAGGCTTCTTCCCGATGGCGGATGTGAAGTCCGTGATGACGGACGCGGGATTCCAGTTGACCAGTCAAATTCCGATCCAAATCTTAAAGCCGCAGAAGTTGTGCTCACTGTTTTGCACGCTGGGGGAAAGTTTGGTGGAAGCGGCTACAAGGTTTCTGGCGGCCTTCACGGAGTGGGAATCTCGGTAGTAAACGCATTGTCGAAGAGGGTCGAGGTTGAGATTGATCGTGGCGGCACGACCTACCGAATGGTCTTTGCTGACGGCGGTAATCTCATTGAGCGACTCGAGCCATTCAAGGAGTCAGAACTTAACGAAGATGGACAGCCCCGCACAGGCACAACTGTTCGTTTCTGGCCAGATCCAACAATCTTTGACGAAACACATTTTCGGGCTGCCACTTTGACCGAGCGATTCCAGATGATGGCGTTTCTGAACGCCGGTCTAGAGATCAGTTTTGTTGATGACCGTCCTGAGCAAAGTCAAGAAAAGATGGTCTACTGCTATGAGGGCGGTATCAAGGATTTTGTGAGGCATGTCAACGCAGCAAAAGAAGCCCTCTTTAGTGATGTTGGCTACCTGACTCAAAGTGAAGACACCGAGAACAGCTCCATGGAGTTCGAGGTGGCCTTCCAGTGGAACACCGGGTACAACTCAGATGGCTTGCACTCTTTTGCCAACGGCATTAGCACCATCGAGGGTGGTATGCACGAGGAGGGATTCAAAAAATCTCTGACGAATACTGTCAATAAATATGCACGAGATCATCAGTTTCTAAAAGAAAAAGATCTGAACTTGCAAGGTGAAGATATCCGCGAAGGACTCACCGCAATTATTTCCGTCAAGCTGACAGATCCACAGTTCGAGGGCCAGACCAAAGCGAAACTTGGCAACGTCCCGATGCGATCGCTAGTAGAACGCGCAACGAACGACAAACTTGCAGAATGGTTGGAGGAACACCCCTCCGAAGCTAAGAGAGTGTTGCAAAAAGCCGTGCAGGCGGGCCGAGCTCGTGAGGCTGCTCGAACCGCCCGAGATGCAACTCGCAGAAAGTCTGCGCTTGACGGCGCTGGTCTCCCTGGCAAGCTGGCTGACTGTGCATCAAAGGACCCTCGCGAGTCAGAGCTCTATATCGTTGAAGGTAATTCCGCTGGTGGGTCTGCAAAGGATGCACGTAATCCGGGGACGATGGCTATCTTGCCTATTCGCGGCAAGATCCTCAACGTAGAAAGAGCACGCTTAGACAAGATGCTCAAGAACACAGAGGTACAAGCCTTGATCTCTGCGATTGGTGCAGGGGTGGGGGACGAGTACGACCTAGACAAGATTCGGTATCACAAGATTGTTCTGATGTGTGATGCTGACGTGGATGGCAGTCATATTCGCACCCTGTTGTTGACGTTTTTCTTTCGGCAGATGCGACCACTTATTGAGGGCGGGCACATCTTTATTGCTCAGCCACCTTTGTTCTCAACCGAGGTGGGTCGTAACAAGATTTACTTGAAAGATGATGCTGCTAAATCAACTTTCATTGCTGAGCATCCAAACCATAAAAACGAGTTCCAGCGGCTTAAGGGCCTCGGCGAGATGGATGCCGAAGAGTTGTGGGCAACCACCATGGATCCAGCACGGCGAACGCTGTTACAAATATCTGTAGAGCACGCAGTGATTGCAGACGAGGTCTTTTCAATACTCATGGGCGATGACGTAGAGAGCCGTAAGCATTTCATTCAGACGAACGCCTCAGATGTGCGTTTCTTAGATATCTAATTGAACAACACCGGAGCTTGACTGTATGAGTGACGACACCCCTGTAGATGGATCGGTGCCAGGAACAACGTTTGGTCGGATCGAACCGATTGAGATTCAACAAGAGATGGAACAGTCCTTTTTGGATTATGCCATGTCAGTCATTGTTGCTCGTGCGTTGCCCGATGCCCGTGACGGCCTGAAGCCAGTTCATCGCCGCATCTTGTGGGCAATGCATGAAGCAGGATTGCGGCCAGACAGAAACCACCGTAAATGTGCCACGGTTGTAGGCGATGTGCTGGGCAAATATCACCCGCATGGCGATCAGTCGGTATATGACGCATTAGTACGAATGGGGCAAGACTTTTCATTGCGTCATCCACTCATCGACCCTCACGGGAACTTTGGCTCGCCCTCAGATCCACCTGCTGCTTATCGCTACACCGAGTGTCGACTCACTCCACTCGCCATGCACATGCTGGCTGGCATTGATGAAAATACAGTTAATTTCTCGCCCAACTTCGATGGTTCAACAGAAGAACCAAAGGTTTTACCTGGCAGATTCCCCAACCTATTGGTGAACGGAAGCCAAGGAATTGCTGTTGGAATGGCAACTAATATTCCTCCGCACAATCTTGGTGAGGTAATTGATGCAACTCTGCACCTGATTGACAACCCAGACGCCACCCCTGATGATCTGATGGAATTTGTGAAAGGCCCCGACTTTCCGACAGGGGCACAAATCATGGGCCGAGCCGGTTTAATTTCTGCTATTCGAACTGGCAGAGGTTCTATCAAGATGCGTGCGAAGGCAGAGATCGAAGAGGGACCTAAAGGTGACCGAATCGTGGTTACAGAGATTCCTTATCAAACTTCGGTTGAAACTATCGAAGAAAAGATTGCTGAGCTAGCGAATGCACGGGTAATCGAAGGCGTACGAGAAATTCGCAACGAGCGATCTCGCGGCGTGACACGTTTAGTGATTGAACTCAAGCGTGATACCCCAGCCAACGTGCTGCTGAACAACCTGTATAAACACACGCCGTTACAAACCACATTTGCTACCAACTTTGTGGCCCTTGTAGATGGTGTTCCACGAACCTTGAATCTTCGTGAAGCGCTTGTGCACTACATCGATCACCAAGTTGAGGTCATTACACGAAGAACACAGTTCCGTTTAGATAAAGCCCAACGCCGCGAACATATCGTCGAAGGATTTTTGAAGGCACTTGACCTTATAGATCAAATAATTGCAGCGATTCGCGCCTCGGCCGATAGGGCCGCGGCAATCATTGCTCTTCAAGGCGAGGGATTTGTATTCAGCGAAATTCAGGCCACTGAGATTGTTGATATGCGTTTGTCTACCTTGACTCGCCTTGGTCGTGAACGATTAGAAGAAGAGATGGCGACTCTGCGTGAAACGATTCTTTTTCTTCAAAACATTCTTGCCAATGACGATGTCTTACGACAGGTAATAAAAGACGAGATGACCGAGATTCGCAATGAGTTTGCAACGCCGAGGAAAACAACTCTGGAACACGATGACGGTGACCTAGAAATAGAAGACCTCATCGATGATGAAGAGGTTGTCGTAGTGATGTCGGCTCGAGGCTATATAAAAACCGTGGCCGCAGACACGTTTCGAACACAGGCCCGTGGCGGTCGTGGTGTAGCAGGTGCTCGACTTAAAGATGAGGACTACATCACTGACCTGATTTTCACTTCGGCGCATGCGTTCCTATTATTCTTTTCTAATAAGGGCAAGGTCTATCGCCTGAAGGCTCACCGAATCCCGATGCGGGACCGCACTGCCCAGGGCCTGGCCATTGTGAATCTGTTGCAACTAGATCAAGACGAAAAAATCCAGACCATCATTGACACACGAGACTACGAGTCACATCGCTATTTGATGTTTGTTACTCGTAACGGAACGGTGAAAAAGACGATGTTTAATGCCTACGACAGTTCTCGTCAGGCTGGTCTGATTGCAATCAACTTGCGCGAGGGCGATGAACTGGTGCGGGTCATGCCAACCTCGCCAGCAGACGAGATTATGGTGATTTCGGAATCTGGCCAGGGAATCCGCTTTAGCGAAGGTGATATTCGTCCCACCGGAAGAACTGCTAGTGGTGTTCGCGGCATGCGCCTGAAGGCCAACGATGCAGTGGTAGGGGCAGATTCCATAGGAGCTCCTTCAGCTGTAAGTAGTACCGAGTTCAGTCCTGAAACCCAAGCTGCTGAAACCCTGAGACTCCTGACAATCACTGACGGGGGATACGGCAAACGAACAGAGATCGAGGAATTCTCTCTTCAGCGGCGAGGAGGACAGGGCGTTCGGGCTCACAAGATCCACGCAGCCCGCGGTAGGGTCGTAACGGCTTTTCTTGTCGGCGAGGATGACCATCTATTGATGATCAACGATGGTGGAGTTGTGATTCGTACCAAGGTCTCGAGTATCTCAGTACAAGGCCGAACAGCTTCGGGCGTTCGAGTCATGAACCTAGACGGCGACAGTAAAGTTGCCGCCGTAGCGCGGGTGCTGACTGGACCAGATTCAGATGATCCTGACTCGACCGATCCTGATGAGACTTCAACGGAGGGTCCGGCTTCAGAAGGTACAGGTTCAGAAGGTACCGATTCGGTGTGAAGCCAGGTAATGCCACTGACCGGGGATCTGTAGTTCCCATGCTGCTTGTTATCTTCTGTGTGATTACCCTTGGCGCTGTTGGATTAGGTCGCATTGGTGAGGCTTCTGTGAAGCGTGCCCGCGCTGATGCGGTAGCAGACCTAGTCGTGCTTGCTGCTGTAACGCATGGTCAAGGCGGAGCGGAGCAGGTAAGTAGTGCATCAAATGCATCGCTCTTGCGTTTCGAAGAGTTTGGTGAAACTGCGGTTCGAGTTACAGTGCAAGTCGATGGGCTCAACGCTTCTGCAGCAGCTGACGCACTCGGAGATGAGATGCCGGTAGCAGTAGTAGCTGAGAGTAATCCCGGCTCTGAGAAGCTACCTCGGTAAGATGAGACAGTGAGCGATACTACTCAGCCACCCAAGCCACAGGCACAGCAGGCACAGGCCACAACCGCGCAGCAGGGGGCTGTGAACCATGCAGTGGAGCCCGACACAATGCAGCGCCGCCTTGGGTATCAGCGGCAACGGTTCGAGGCTCGCAAGGTTCGCCGTTTAGTCCGGCATGTTGATCCGTGGTCCATTCTCAAACTGGCGCTCTTGTTGAGCCTGTGCTTGTGGTTGATGCTGATGATTGCTGCAGTGATTCTTTGGACCGTCGCAAGTAACGCCGGAACAATTTCGAGCATTGAGAACTTTGTAAACTCGTCACTCTCGCTTCAAGACTGGTCTCTCAACGGCGAGTTTATTTTTCGGCAATTTGGTCTGCTGAGCTTGTTGTGGTGTCTTGGCCTAGCTGCAGCAGTAGTGATTTCAACACTGGTTTTTAATTTGATTAGCGACATCATCGGCGGTGTTTGGATCTCGGTCATTGAAGAGGAAACAGCTCGGCCGGTGCGCGAATCGAACCAGCAGTAGTACCTCCGCTAGTGTGACCGTCTCTGTAAGATTCCGTGAGGATATGACACCGCAGAGGGGCTATAGCTCAGTTGGTTAGAGCGCACCCCTGATAAGGGTGAGGTCGCTGGTTCGACTCCAGCTAGCCCCACGCAGTTGAATTGGTACCCCTGAGGAGGAATGTATGCGTGGTCTGCAACGAGCAGTGCTCGCACTGGGCTTGGGACTGCTGGTTAGTCTGGTGGTTCGATTCCTCGGTGGCGACCCCACTGCTCCTGCTACTGGTGGTTGGCGTGAACTTTCCGGGCCAGACCTGAGATGAGTACCCAGCGGGTGGCAGTTCTTGGGGCAGGTATTCTTGGAGTGCGCATTACTCGAGAACTACTTAGCCCACGGGCCTTTGGTGAGTCACCAAATCTGGCTGTTACCACAGTGACCCGCAGAGTTGATCGCTTGAATCTGCTTCGGAACCAGTTCGGTAGCCAGGTACAGATGTTGAGCGATGAGACTGGAACGGGGCAAGTACCCAAAGATATAACAACGGTGATTGTTGCTCGTGCTGCGGGTGAGCAGTACGAAGTTGCTAAAGAACAACTCACCTTGGGTCGTGATGTAATTACTACTTCTGATGATCCGGCTGAGGTTCAACGGCTACTTGAGTTGGGTGCAGTTGCAACCTCGGTTGGTAAGACGCTGGTAGTCGGTGCAGCCTTTGCTCCGGGGCTGTCGTGTTTGTTGGCAAGTCATGCATCGGAACTGCTCGACCGCGTGGACGAGATTCACATTGCTCGTCATGGTGCTGGTGGGCCGGCCTGTGCATCACAGCGCCTTCGTGCACTTCGTGGCACAGCTACTGATTGGCGTGATGGAGCGTGGGTGAAGAGGCCAGGGTTTTCTGGTCGCGAGCTCTGCTGGTTTCCCGACCCAATCGGTGCAAGAGATTGTTATCGCGCTGCGCTCGCTGACCCACTTGTGTTGGTTCCGGCATTTCCTGACGTAACTCGCGTGACGGCTCGGCTAGCCGCAACTCGAAGAGATCGAGTACTGGCTCCGTTCCCTGTCTGGCTGCCTGCTCCAGCGGAGGGTGGCATTGGTGCCGTGAGAGTTGAGTTGCGCGGTGAACGTGATGGTCGACGTGAGTGGGTGGTCTATGGCGTTTTGGACCGCCCCGCCGTTGCAGCAGCAGCAACAGCAGCTGTCACTGCTCTGTGGCTTGGTAGTAGACGGGTTGCGCCCGGTGCCACCGGTTTGGCCGGATTGGGTGCAACCTCGGAGTTACTGGGCGAACTCGCATTTCGTGGGGTCCGGGCTGCTGTATTTGAAGGGTCCCAAGGATCTTGAGCACAAAAAGTAGCTAATAATCTCCTTGAGAAGCTCAGGTTTTCAGCCGACAGGCCGATAGATCTCACCAAGAGTGATAAAAAGCGTCACTTTCCGTCCATTTCGGAGAGTGTCAGAAATTTGTTGGGAATTTCTTGGAAAATCGCTCAAGTTTGGCGCGCCCATGTGCCGATACCCCGTAGTGCCGACATGCGGCACGGAGGAGAACTAGTCATGGGCGAAACATTGACACTCGGATCAGCGCCGCTTACTCAGCAGCAGGTCACAGCATTGATTGAGGAGAATCTTCCACTTGTAAGCCATGTGGTATTCCAAGTGGCAGTGAACTTCCCTCGACATGTCGAGCGCGAAGAACTCGCTCGTGCCGGAGCACTTGGATTAGTCGAGGCCGCCATACGCTTTGATGAGTCTCGTGGAGTGCCCTTCAACCGCTTTGCCGCACAGAGAATCCGTGGCGCAATTATTGATGCAGTACGGGCCGCTGATTGGGCCCCCCGTTCTGTTCGAGCCTTAGCGAGAAGCTTGGACCAAGTTGAAGTTGAGCTAGCAAATCGACTTGGACGTGCACCTTCACTTGCAGAAACTTCACAAGAACTTGGTATCTCCCGCGTAGAACTCGACCGACTCCGAGATAGGTTATTTCGTTCGGTAGTCCTTGCTTTTGATTCGCTGCTCGGCTCTTCTGATGACGAAGAACTCACACTGATAGACGTGCTCTGCGATAGATCTGCTGTCGAGCCCTCTGCAGAACTTGAAGCCCGAGAGCTTCGTGCTTATCTTCGCGATGCGGTTCACCTACTACCTGAACGCCACCGGATTGTTGTGGTTGGATATTTCATTGAGGAGCGCAGTTCAACAGAACTGGCAGCGTTTATGGGTGTGACCGAATCACGGGTATCGCAGATGCGAAGCGAAGCACTAGCGATGCTAAGAGACGGGATTCAGGCGCAGTATGTCGACCGAGATTCTGTATCCTTAAATGTCGAATCCCCAGGGTTAGTTGCTCGCCGTCGGGCCCAATACGCATCGTCAATATCTTCAGCTTCGGGATGCGGCGATCGGATTGCCTTCGTCGAAGAAGATGTTGATTTGATTTTGGCTTAGTAGCCAGAGATCTACGGGCGGAGCAGTTCTACAAACTGCTCGTGAAGTAGACCGTTCGAGGCAATTGCCGAGTACACCCCGTCAGTACCTGTGTCATTGCTTCTGTCCATGTTGAGCGCTGTGGAGCCATCCCGAGCAGTCAGCACACCGCCAGCCTCCGGGATGATCACAGTTAGCGGGGCAATATCCCACCAAGCTAGAACTGGGTCCATCATTGCCTCAATGCGCCCTGAGGCCACAAGGGCATAGCCGTAGGCGTCTCCCCAGGTGCGCAGCCTTGGACCGGCTGCGGTGACTTTGTTGAACATGTCGGCAGTCCACATATGAAACCCGGTACACGACAAGTAGCTACCGTCGAGTTCGTTACGGTCAGATACTCGACAGGGCAATGTATTTAAGAAGCATCCAAGACCGCGTCCGGCGTAGATAGTTTCGCCAAGGACTGGAAGGTTGATAATACCAATTGCAGGGCCGTGCTCATCTGCAAGGTACAACAAGTTGGAGTAGGTTCCGACCCCGCGAGTAAAGGCCTTGGTACCGTCAATTGGGTCAATCACCCATCCACGACCTGAAGTACCAATACGCGCAGCCTCTTCCTCGCCCTGAATGCCGTCTTGGGGGAAGCTGGCCTCTATAAGTTCGCGTAGTAGTCGCTCGGCCGCTTTGTCGGCCTGGGTGACTGGGGTTCCGTCATCTTTAGAATCAATGGCGAGTTCTGGGTTGTTGAACCACTGCAAGGTGAGGGCACCGGCGGCTTGAGCCCAACCCACTGCAGTTTCTAGTAAATCAATATCAATAGTAGTCATCGCAAAATTCTCTCTATCTGGGCCCGGGTGGCAACGACGTAGCGTATCGGTCACGTGAGGCCGTCGGGGCTGTCAGAATGCTAAGTACCGAGTGCAGCCCAGATGTGGTGCGCACTACTCACCCCGGAGACCCTGTGGACCTACGAACTATCCTTGAATTATCTGATCATGGCCCCGATACCTTTGTGGGCATCGGTCCGCAATACCCGTGGGGTGGACTGTACGGCGGGCAAATTGTGGCCCAGGCGCTGAGTGCAGCTACTCGAACAGTTGAAGATGAGGACCTACAGGTGCATTCGTTGCGCGCCTACTTCATCCGGCGCGGGGACCATAACGAGCCAGTTCGTTATGAAGTGGATCGAATTCGCAATGGACGGTCTTTTGCTACTCGCCGGGTAGTCGCGCGTCAGCCAGTCGGAGCAATATTGAACCTTGAGGCAAGCTTTCAACGGCTCGAGGTTTCTGATGATATTGAGACGGTCTCGTTACCACCCGACATTCCACTTCCATCAGAGCTTGAGCATGATTCTTGGAGCCCAGTATTTGAGAGGGCGTTTGTTCCCGCAGATGCAATTACGGCGGGTGGTCGCGATGGATCTGGTCGGGCTGCGGCTTGGTTAAAAGTTACTCAAGAACTGCCAGAAACAGGACCACTGCACGCAGGTGGTTTGGCATATCTGTCTGATGATCTCCCGACAGATGCTGTGGTTCGTGCGCATCCAGTGCGGCGTGAGCCCGATGATGTGCTGCACAAAGTGCTCTTTACTGCTTCGCTTGATCACACAATTTGGTTTCATAGGCCGTTTAGGGCAGACCAATGGCAGTTACACGATTTCACCTGTCACACCTTTGTTGGTGGGCGCGGCCTAGCTATCGGTCATGTTTTTGCACTTGATGGATCGCACTTGGCCACCATTGCTCAAGAGGTGCTTTTGAGAGATACCCGGGAGCGGCCCTAATAAAGGAGCGCGCTGCAGCAACACTGTACCAAAAAGTTAGTCAATTAAAGTTGACTCATAAGTAGTTGAGGTAGATAATACCTGAGTGGATATTCCTCAGGATCTGCGATCTGCTCGACATGCTGCCCTAGGAGACCCAGTACGTCTTGGCATCGTCGATGAGCTGACGGTGTCGGACTGTTCACCCACAGACCTGCGAGCAACCTTTGGTTTGGAATCCAACCTGTTAGCGCACCACCTGAGTGCTCTAGAAAACGTTGGCTTGATTTATCGTTCAACCTCTAGTGGGGACGCTCGCCGCCGGTATGTGCACTTGAACCGTAAGGCTCTTAATGGTCTTGCATTCGGGGGTCCCGCGCCGAGTCAGTGCCTTCCTTACGGGCCGGCGCTGTTTTTATGTACCAGAAACTCCGCTCGTAGCCAACTCGCAGCCGCTCTCTGGAGGAAGCTTTCTGGCTCGATAGCTGAATCTGCTGGGACTGACCCCGCTCAGGCTATAGACCCTCGCGCTGTCGCAGCGGCGAAGCGCATTGGGTTAGTGCTCAAAGCAACTACTCCAAGGGACCTCAGCAAATTGAAGATGAAACCGGCGCTGGTAATCACGGTGTGCGATTTAGTTCATGAAGATTTACTCCAGAAGGATCTGGGTGACCAACAGCAGGATTTGAAGACAGCTCGGTGGTTGCACTGGTCGGTTGCAGACCCTGTGAGACGCGGAACACCACAAGCTTTTGATTCGGCTGTGGCAGAACTGACTGAGCGAGTCTCTGCGGTGTTAGAGAGTGTCGGTAAAGCCACATGAGTTCAGAAATCTCACCCGATGATGCCCAACTAGCCCTTCTGCCAGAAACCGGAACCGGCTCCTTAGGTTTAGACCTGTTTCGGCGTTTGGCTGCCGAGGCTCTTGGAACAGCGTTGTTGATCATTGCGGTGGTTGGCTCGGGGATTATGGCTACCAATTTGTCTACTGATGTTGGCCTTCAGTTGCTCGAAAACGCGGCAGCCACCGGCGCAGCGCTGATGGGTTTGATCCTGATGTTTGGCGCCGTCTCGGGTGCGCACTTTAACCCCGTGGTTACCCTGACGGATCGGTTTTTGGGAACCACCTCAACTAGCGACACGGTGTTGTACGTCATCGCTCAAATCTTTGGTGCTTGTTGCGGAACAGTTCTGGCCAATCTGATGTTTTCGCTGCCCGCGATTGAGGTCTCAACACATGTGCGATCGGGAGGCGGTCTGTGGCTTTCTGAGGTGATTGCCACTGTTGGTCTACTGCTAGTGATCCAAGGTTGTGTTCGCACTGGGCGAGCCTCGGCCGTGCCCTTCGCAGTAGGCGCCTGGATTGCTGGTGCCTACTGGTTTACATCTTCTACCAGTTTTGCCAATCCTGCCGTCACAATTGCCCGAATATTCTCTGACACCTTTGCAGGAATTGCGCCCTCATCTGCGCCGATGTTCATTCTGATGCAACTCGTTGGTGCGGTGATTGCCTTTGGGTTGATCCGACTGTTCTATCCCCGTGTAACCGAAAGCCAAGGACCCTCAACCAATGAGTGAATCCTTGCCAGAGGTGCTGTTCGTTTGCGTCCATAATGCGGGAAGATCACAAATGGCAGCGGCCTTCTTAGCGCGAATCGGTGGATCTAAAGTAGTAGTCCACTCAGCCGGTACGGCACCGGCGGAGTCGATTAACCCAGCAGTGATTCAAGCAATGGCTGAAGTTGGTATTGACTTGCTGAGCTCAGGAGCCCTTCCAAAGCGACTTGAGGAAGCTGCAGTCAAAGCCTCGGATGTGGTCATTACGATGGGCTGCGGTGACGAATGCCCCTACTACCCTGGCACTCGGTATCTTGACTGGAAGCTAGATGACCCTGCTGGGCAGGGTGTTGAAGCAGTGCGACCAATCCGTGATCAGATCCTGCGACTAGTTGAGCAACTTTGGTCTGACCTGACACATGATGCCGCTTAATCCACCAGAATCTTCGACTCAGAGCTGTTTGCTGAACGATACTGACAGTGGCCCGGTTACTAATATTGCCAACGCTGGCTATCAGTACGAGCAGAAAGTGGTCTTGTCGTGCGAACGATTACTCATTACGTTGATGGTGCGCCTCACCTAGGAACATCGGGGCTTTGGGCGCCGGTGTTCAACCCCGCCACTGGCATTCAGCAGGCGCAGGTAGCACTAGGGTCGATAACGGATGTGGATGCAGTTGTGCAATCCTCGGCCGAAGCGTTTGTGTCATGGCGCAGTAGCTCGCTGAGTACGCGAGCAGGCATCATGTTTAAGTTTCGTGAATTGATGGATGCCTCGCGTAACGAACTTGCTCAACTAGTGAGTTCTGAACACGGCAAGGTTCCTTCTGATGCACTCGGTGAGATTGCGCGCGGTATGGAAAACGTTGAATTCTCATGTGGGATTGCTGCACTCCTTAAGGGAGAATACTCAGAGCAGGTCTCTACGGGAGTAGACGTGTACTCGTTGCGCCAACCACTCGGCGTTGTGGCGGGTATTACCCCGTTTAACTTCCCGGCGATGGTGCCAATGTGGATGTTTGCAAATGCGATTATGTGCGGCAACTGCTTTATTTTGAAACCCTCTGAGAAAGACCCCTCGGCTGCGTTGTTCATGGCCGAGTTACTGACACAGGCAGGACTACCTCGGGGCGTGTTCAACGTGTTGCAAGGAGACAAAGTTGCAGTGGATCGGTTGCTTGAACATCCCCAGGTAAAGGCACTCAGCTTTGTTGGCTCTACTCCGATTGCTCGTTACGTATACGAGACTGGTTCCGCTCAAGGTAAACGCGTTCAAGCACTTGGCGGTGCAAAGAATCACATGCTCGTGTTGCCAGATGCAGATATCAACGCGGCTGCTGACGCAGCAGTATCTGCAGCTTTTGGCTCTGCTGGTGAGCGTTGCATGGCGATTTCGGTAGTTGTTGCAGTTGGCGAAGTTGCAAATGAACTTATCCCTGCGTTGACAGAGAGGATTTCTGCAATCGTTGTGGGCCCGGGCACGGACCCAACAGCAGAGATGGGCCCGCTCATCACTCGGCAGCACTGTGACAAAGTCACTAGCTACCTTGATGGCGCCGTGCAGGCTGGCGCAAAAATTCTGGTTGATGGTCGCGAACTGTCGGTACCGGGCGACGGGTACTTCCTCGGTGCCTCGCTTATTGATGATGTGACTGCCGATATGGACTTGTACCAAGACGAGATCTTTGGACCGGTGCTTGTGCTGATGCGTGTAGAGACCTACGAGCAGGGCCTTGCCCTTATCAACAGCAACCAATACGGCAATGGAACGGCGATATTCACCCGGGATGGCGGCGCAGCTCGTCGCTTCCAATTCGAGGTGGAAGCCGGCATGGTGGGCATCAATGTTCCAATTCCGGTTCCCGTAGCGGCTTTCTCCTTCGGCGGCTGGAAGAGCTCACTCTTTGGAGACCTGCACATGTACGGACCCGATGGCATCAAGTTCTATACCCGCAACAAAGTAGTTACTTCTCGCTGGCCAGATCCTGCCACGAGCAGCGTTAACTTGGGCTTCCCAGTCAACAACTGAAAACTGGACTTATGACCATGACTCCCGCACAGCCCCAGCCCTCACAGCCCCAGCCCTCACAGACCTATGTAGATGACCGCGCTCATGTATTTCATTCTTGGTCCGCGCAAGCAGCACTAAAGCCTCTTGTGGTTACTCGTGGCGAGGGCGCTTGGTTCTTCGATGAGGCGGGCAAAAAGTACTTGGACTTTTCATCGCAACTGATCAACTTGAATCTTGGGCATCAGCATCCAAAGATGATTGCAGCCATCCAAGAACAAGCTGGCCGTCTAGCAACCATTGCTCCGGGAATGGCCAACGATGCTCGCTCAGAAGCGGCCCGCATGATTGCCGAACGGACGCCCGGTGATTTGAACAAGATTTTCTTTACGAACGGTGGAGCAGAAGCCACAGAGAACGCTATGCGCATGGCTCGTTTACATACAGGCCGGCACAAGGTGCTGTCTATGTATCGCAGCTACCACGGTGCCACGGGAGGCTCGATAGCGCTTACTGGTGACCCACGCCGATGGCCCTCAGAACCAAATGTTCCCTCTGGAGTGATCAAGTTTTTTGGGCCCTACCCCTATCGGTCCTCATTCTGGTCTGAGTCGCCAGAACAAGAGTCTGAGCGTGCGTTAGAGCATCTCGCAGAGGTCATCATGTTTGAAGGGGCCAACACAATTGCTGCGATTGTCTTAGAGCCAGTCGTTGGTACGAATGGCATTTTAGTGCCACCCCCTGGCTATCTAGCTGGGGTACGTGAACTTTGCGACGCAAATGGAATTGTGATGATCTGCGATGAAGTCATGGCCGGATTTGGTCGTTGTGGCGAATGGTTTGCCGTTGATGTGTGGGATGTGGTGCCCGATTTGATCACGTTTGCCAAGGGTGTGAACTCTGGGTACGTGCCACTTGGGGGCGTGGCGATCAGCGCAGAGATTGCGAGCACCTTTGATACTCGGGTTTACCCTGGTGGGCTGACATATTCTGGCCATGTGTTGGCCTGTGCCAGCGCTGTGGCCTCGATGAATATCTTTGAAGAGGAGCACATCCTTGAGCGATCTCGGCATCTTGGTGCAGAAGTCTTTGGCCCGGGCCTTGAGGAACTCAAGAAAAATCATCCCAGTGTGGGTGATGTGCGCGGTTTAGGGTGCTTCTGGGCTATTGAACTGGTGAAGAACCGAGAGACTAAAGAGATGTTTGTTCCCTTTAACGCATCTGGTGCTGATGCGGCGCCGATGGTTGAAGTAGTGACCGCATGTAAAGCGGCAGGGCTGTCTCCGTTTGCGCATTTCAACCGCTTGCATGTCACCCCACCCTTGGTGATCTCTGATGAGGATGCTCGACTCGGACTTGAGATTATTGATCAGGCCTTGCTACTAGCAGACAAATACGTTCACTAGCGGTAGCGGCATCGCTACGATAGCTAGATGAATAGGAGAGCAAGACTGGCTGTTACTGCGCTACTGAGCCTGGTTGTACTGTCTAGCTGCGCCGCAGCACCAGGGGCCTCGAATAGCGGCCAAGAAGCCACTTCGCCAACCACTGCGTACCCGGTGTTGTTAGTTCCTGGCTGGGAGTTTGGATGCACGGCAAACCCCACTGACTGGGATAAGTGGCGTGCTGCCTTTGTTGGCCGTGGTCTTCCTGCAAGTCAGTTTGTGGTCTTCAGATACAACAGCTGTCAACCAAACCTGCTGACTGCTCAGATGATTGGCACAGAGGTTCAGCAACTTCTTGACCATTCGGGCGCTAAAAAGGTGACCCTTATTGCACATTCGATGGGTTCGATACCAACTCGTTGGTGTATCAAGTTTGCTACCTGCGTTGGCAAGGTGGCCGAGTTAGTAACAGTTGCGGGGGCGAATCACGGAACCATTTGGGCTTCGGCCTGTGCCTTGCAGTTCTGGGCAGCTTCTTGTGTTGATATGAAACCGGATTCGCCGATGCTGCGTGCGCTCAACACCGATGAATCCCTCGATGGGGTTGAGGTTGAGACTTGGGTATCTCCTTGTGAGTTGGCGATACTGCCTAGGGAGTCAGCCTTTCTTGAAGGTGCTACAAATCATGACTTGGTGAATGAATGTGTTGACCACTCGGGGTGGAAAGAATTTGCGCCGACGATCGAAGTAGTTGCTCAACGCTTAGTGCCGATAAGCAGATAGTGCAACTCAGGGAAAAATGTGCACGGGGGTACCAGCGGGTACGAGCGCAGCTAGCTGTAGAACAGCTTCGTTGAACAGTCTTGGGCATCCATTCGATGCGGCGCGCCCAATTGAGTCTGGTCGATTGGTCCCATGGATTGCGAGTACTGGCGCAAGCGAGTCAGCAGCCCCTTCAGCATCCTCGCCGCCAAAGCTATCCATGGCCTCTGAGTAGCCGTTGAGCGCCAAGGCAACGGGACCATAACCACCCGTTGGGTTTATTGATGGCACGATATCGGTCACATAGAAGCTCCCCGTGGGAGTGGGAGTGTTTGGTCGACCAACACTTATTGGTGCGCTAAAGAGTTCTTGGCCTGCTTCAAGAAGTCGTATGGAGCGATCAGCGACTGAGATAACGAGCTCTTTCTGCGTTGTAGATAGAACAAGTAACTCACTCCTGATCCACCCAGTGGTTCCGTTCGGGCGAACAGGAAGGGCAACCTCAGACCAGAGCCCCTGCCTAGAAACAACGCCAAACACAAGTGGCTGAGGAGGGCTATACGTACCAGGATTGCTCAAGACCCAGCCGGTCGGGGTCACCGCACGGCCAGACACTGGGTAGTCCACCGAGGGAATCGGAACCCGCGCCAGATCTTCTGCGCTGCGCGGAGCAGCCGGATCTGCTGCTGGACTTATTACTGGAGTCAGTGACTGGTCCCAGCCGGCCGGAGGGGCTGCCTGAACCTGAACTTGAGTGTAAAAACTGCGAACCGTTGCAACCTCATGGGTATCTGGTGGCAGAGGTTGATATTGGATCACAACACTTGTGGTGCTGCTGGTACTTGTGGTGTTAGCGGTAGTTGAGGTGCTGCTCGACGATTGTTGCGGGGCTTGGGGTTGAGCACTCTCTGTTGCGTTCAGGCTCGCCACAACTTGAGTAGTAACCACCGCACCGGCGAGTAGAGCAACCGCAGCCCAGATGAGTGCCCGTCTGCGCTGCGGTGAGATAGTCATGCTGTGTACCGCGAAAGACTCACTTGTATCGCAAAACCCCGCGGATATTTCGCCCGGCGAGCATATCTGCGAATCCTTGGTTGATGTCTTCGAGGTCGTATTCCTGTGTGACCATGTCGGCAAGATCTAGCTGACCATTGCGGTACAACTGCATCAGCCGAGGAATATCTGATTGCGGGTTAGCTGAACCAAAGATTGTGCCCACTAGTTGCTTCTCCATGAGGGTCAGGTCACACAGAGAGATGTTGATCTGCCCCTCGTCGGCAGAATGGATGTTGGTAACAACTACGCGTCCTCTTTTGGCGCATAACGACATGATGGGTGCAATCTGTTCACCGTCGCCTACACCCATGCAGCAAATCACCTTTTCGCACATGCGTCCCCAGGTAAGTTGCTGAATCAGTTCGAACGACTCCCCGATGCTGCTAGCGGTGTGAGTGGCTCCAAATTTAAGAGCCTGCTCACGCTTGAACTCAACAGGATCAATTGCAATGATGTAGCGCGCTCCAGCAAGGCGAGCTCCTTGAACGGCCGCTGCACCAATACCCCCGACGCCCACCACGGCAACAGTCTCGCCTGGTCGGACCTCTGCGGCATACACCGATGATCCCCAACCAGTGGTCACACCGCAGCCCACAAGGCAGGCCAACTCAAGTGGGATATCGTCTTCGATCTTGACACAAGACATCTCGTTGACCACGGTGTGTTTCGAGAAGGTACCCAAGCAGACCATGGTCCATAGGTCGGTGCCATCTTCGGAGTGGTGCCGAGTGGTGCCATCAAGTTGAGCCCCGACTAACAAAGCAGAACCGTTGTCGCACAGATTGGAATGGCCGTCTGCGCAGGGCTGGCAATGGCCGCAGGCGGGCACGAAGCTAAAGACCACGTGGTCGCCTGGCGCTACACGGGTAACCCCAGCTCCGACCTCCATCACAATTCCGGCACCTTCGTGGCCACCAATAAGTGGTGTTATGCCCGGTAGGTCACCCGTGCGGCAGTGATCGTCGGAATGACACATGCCAGAGGCTGTGAGTTCTACAAGTACCTCTCCAGCCTTCGGTGGGTCCAAGGTGATGGTTTCAACACTCCATGGCTTGCCTTGTTCCCAAAGAATTGCGGCTTGAGTCTGCATGTAAATCTCCAAGTGTGAGGGGGTGGGTAGAACTGAGCTGTTGTTGCTAAGAGTCTGTTGTTGCTAAGAGTACAAACACATTCATCCCACCGGCATAATTCCCAGATCGAGATAATTAAATATAGGTAGATAGGGCACAGCCTGCTGGGCAAAAAATCCGGCAGCAATATCGCTTCGGTCCACCATGGTGACTGCTGCAACTACCTGCGAACCTGTCTCAAGAACCTGCTCGTAGGCCTTTTGAATCGAGCCTCCTGTAGTGACGATGTCATCCACAAGTACGACCCGAGTGCCGCTTTCGAGCTTGGCGCCTTCAACAAGCTGGTTCGTACCACGGCCCTTGGCTTGCTTGCGAACAACAAACCATTCGCGATGATCTGCAAGATACGTCACCACTCCGTGCGCAAACTGATCTGCTCCAAGGGTGAGCCCGCCGATGGCATCAAAGTCAATACTTGCCTGAGCCAGCGAATCCACAATGACCTTGCAGGCCATCTGAAGGTCCTCGCCGCGAGACAAACCAAACTTGGCATCAATAAAGTCGCGGCTCATCTCTCCAGAAGAAAGCTGTCGGGGTTGTTCAAATTGCATCAGGGCGCGGTTCTTAATGATTTCTAAGAGTTGAGCTCGGTCTTGGTTAAGTTGAGCGCCGCTGTCAGCAGGTTGTGTCATTGACACAAGTTACCGTGACGCCGAGTAGCCGGCGACTGGTCAGCACTAGTGTTCAGCCATGTCTGAAGCCAGCCCAGATTCTGAAGCCAGCCCAGATTCGGCCGAAAGTACAGTTCGTCGTGAGGCCCACTTAGCTACTTACTCACGTGAGCAGATTTATCAGGTGCTTGACGCTGCGTATTTAGCTCATGTTGGGATCATCGCTGCTGATGGCCGACCAGTGGTGATTCCTACTTTGTTCGGCAGGGAGGACGCAGAACTGTTCTTACACGGCTCAGTTGCGAGTCGGCTTGTCAGAACCCTGTCAGAAGGGGTGGACTGCTCAGTGGAAGTAACACTGGTAGACGGCTTGGTGTTAGCTCGTTCGGCTTTCTTGCATTCAATGAACTACCGGTCAGTGGTTATTTTCGGTCGCGCTCGTCGAGTAGAAGCAGCAGAACAACTACATGCTCTCAAGGTGATCAGCGATCACCTATTGCCCGGCCGCTGGGAGGAGTCACGGCAGCCATCTGATTCTGAACTGCGCCAAACCTGTGTGCTTTCGCTGAGCGTTGAGCAGGCCTCGGCCAAGATTCGAACGGGTGGACCCACAGAAGAAGAGCCGGAGGATATTGAGTTGCCTATTTGGGCTGGTGAACTTCCGCTGTCTACACGCTGGGGAGCGCCCATCCCTGCTGCAGACTTGTTAGAAGGTGTCAGCGAGTCAGCAGCCGTAGGTGCTGTTCTGGGCGGCTTCGGAGCAGTGTGAGCTAGGGCTTTGGTGCTTGTTTTCGCCGACGTTGATGCTGTGTAGCGTGGGATGGGACCACGCGAGTAACGCTCGCGTTATCAAGGTCAAAAAGCCACCGGTCATTGACTCGTCGAAGCCGGGCTATTGGACAGTCAGGAACGGCGCGATCAGTAATCACTATTGGCTTCATGGCAAGCAATTTGGCTTTACGAGCCGTTGCGGCGATAAAGCCCACATGTCCACCAATGGTTCCTGCAGGAGCCAGAACCACTTGCTGGTGGTTGATCCACTCGTCAAGCAGCTCTTTGTCTGCCTCAGATAATGCCCAACGCAGCGATGGGTCGCCAAGAATCACGATGATGGCACCTGGGGCAGCGCTGCGAAGGTCACTCACAGCAGATTCGAGCTGGGCAAGTAACGGGGTAACTCTGCGCCAACCTGCAACAGTGTCGGCATCCACAATGACCACTCGTACCCCGGTCATCTCAGGTGACATCTGTTCAAGTTTAGAGCCACGAAAGGGGTCTCGGCGACGAAGTGTCGCCGGGCTAGTGAAAGTTCTGGCCCTCTACTGCTCGAATAGCGTCAGCAGTTTCTCGACTTGTGTCTTCGGCCGCTACGTGAACCCCTTGGGGAACCTCAACATGTAGTTCACTGAGTTGCTGTACCTGCAGCACCCCAGAGTGCAATAACAAGTCGGTAACGTGACCACCAATTTTGTGATCCTCGGAGATGAAGTGAAGATGGATTCCTGCTACTTCGATCCCCTGCAAGGCGGTCGGAAAGCGAAAGCCGATGATGGTGCCGCTCACCTGCTCAACCCGCCACGCAGTCTGTACCGCAGTGACTTCTGACAGGGGTGGGTAGGGCGGATACTGCCTCGGAACGCTTCGAAGCCCGACCCAGTCAAGCAGGGCTTCGATGCGAAAGGCCTGAATCAAGTCGTCATTGGAGATTTGCTGGAACTGCAGTTGTAGGTCTTCCCAGCTCAATGCTTCAACAAGTGTGTAGCTTGCCTCGGGTTTGAAATAGCACATGACTGCGAATGGGGTGAGCATTTCGGGTGCGATGCTGTGCACTGAACCGTCAGCACGAACTTGCAGAAACTCGCCGTCCACGCACAACATTTCACCATCAAGGTGTTGCACTGTTCCAAGGCCGAAGTCGCCATGGCGAGAGAGTTCGGCAAAGCTCAAGTCACCCTCATATGCACCATGCAGCAAGGCGTCAATTGATGAGGTTTGCTCCACGAGACCAGGCAGGCCTTCAGGCTCGGCAGAGAACTCTTTAAGGCTAGTGCGCTTGACCTTGAGCGCCCTAGGTGATGCGGCAGAGATCAGGTGGTGGTCATCAACTGACAACAGCCCGTGGTGCGCAATTTCTCCATGTGCTGTCAAGAGTTTGATTCAAGCACAGTCCAAGTTGGGTTATCTATCGGCGCTGGGAGTTCCACCTAGATTGAACACAATGTTGCAGCATCCGAAACTTCGCTCACCGTTGTTGGTGGAGTGCATGATCTATCTAGCTATCGCCGCACCCTTGGGGATTTACGGAGCGGCTTGGCCGCAGTCGCAGCAGCAGTTTGGGCAGGATTCTGGGGCACTTGGCTTTTTGGTCCTGGCCTATGGTCTTGGGCGTCTGAGTACATCGGCCACAGCTCTGCCTATCTTGCGCCGGGTACATATACGAATAGCTAATACAGCGTTATGTGTGATGTTTGTGATTGCTGACCTTGTAGCCGCATTCGGTAGAAACTTTGCTGTGCTAGTCGCGTGCTTCGTAGTGATCGGCTTACTGACAGGATCACTAGACTCACTTGGGGCAAGGTTTCAGTCGCTAGTTCGCAATGTGGGTAGCTCTGGGTTGATGTTTGGCTGCTATGGCCTTGGTGCGGCGCTCGGACCCGCCGTGTCGGGCGTGTTTTCGTGGCAGGCGGGTTTTGTTCTAGCTGCAGTGCTAGCGCTAGTAGCTGCAGCACTATCGGCAAATGCGCAGGTGAATTGGCCGAAAGCCTTATTAGAACCGCGCCAGCCCTTACTGGCTTCTGCGGCCAAGGCTCCGTTATGGCCCTTAGCCATCTCCCTAGTCACCGTTTCTGTGGTCTGTGCCCTTGAGGCAACTACTGCAACCTGGTCAGCGACCTATCTAGAAGAGGCACGGGATGCCACGGCGGTATCAGCGAGTTTCGCTGTGAGTGGGTTCTGGCTGGGCATCACACTTGGAAGACTTTTACTGGGACGGCTGCCTTGGAGCGCTCAAAAAATTTTGGTGGTCTCGGGTACTACTGCGGCTGCGACACTTATTTTGATTCCGGTTGTGCCACTCGAAGTTGCCTTTGGCGGATTTGTGATTCTGGGCCTTGCGATAGCGGGATTGTTTCCTACCCTGGTGTCAACTACCGCAACTCGAGTGGGCGCGAATGCTGCAGGTCGTGTATCTGGTTGGCAGCTTCTTGCAGCGAACTTCTCGGCTACTTCTTTAGCAGCGCTCATTGGGGTGATTGTGATCGACTCTGGAGCGCAGGTCATTATTTATGTGTTGATTGCAACCTCAGTGTGCTCAGTGGTCGCACTCACTTTGTGTAGTCGAATACACGTTTGTGAACCCCCGGGTTCGGGTGAGTTCTTGATTACACAACCCCAGCATGCACCGTAACTCGGTAGTCGGAGCTTTCTTCAAATGGGTCGGCTTGCCAGGTTGAGTACTGCTCCTGAAGTTGAAGGCCTGCGGCCTGGCAGTCGGCATCTTGTTGTTCAGCGCTATACCCACGGCCTAACTGAAACCCGTTGATCAAGACTCCGCCGATGGCTAGGTGGCGAGCGCAGGCAGCAAACAACGAAGCAGTAGTACCCGGAGGAGTAAACAACACAACGTTGCCGGCCATGAGTACGACATCAAATGTTTGCTGCAGATCAAGTTCGAGCATTGACTCCTCATACCAGTCAATGTGTTGAGCAAGGGTTCTTGCTATTGCCAGCATCGACGAGTCGGGATCAACTCCCACCACGGTGAGTCCACGTGCAGCAAGTTCGATGCCAACTCGCCCAGTGCCACATCCTGCGTCAAGGACACTTGTTGGGTTGTAGCGCATCACAAATTCGGCCTCGCCATGCACTGACGCTCCGCTAGCAGCTAGCGCCTCAAAGCGTTGCTGGTACTCCTGCCCGTCCCAGTTCTTGGTCACGGCCGCAAGTCCTCAGCGTCCGTCAAGGGCTGCAATCACTGGCCCAAGGCTGTCGATGGCTTCCATATCCACGCCAACAGAGGTAATCCCAAAGCGTTCGCGGCGGTAGAGCAAGTCCTCAACAATTTGTTCACAGGTTCCAGCTAATGCGTGCGGGGTTTTGAGCGCCTCCTCTGTTGTGAGACCAAAACCACTTGCTAGAGATTCGGCCACCGAGTAGCGGTTGTTGGTGATAATCACGATTTGAGTACGAACCTGAATCTCTAGGTGAGAAAATCGCTCACCGGCAGCCTGAGCAATCCAAGAGAGCTTTCGAGTCGTGGCGGCTTCTGTCGCATCGGCGCCAACTGAGGCGTCAATAACCCCAGCACTCATTTTGGGATTAAGTCCAACGATGTTTGCGTAGCGGGCTGCAAGCTCGAGCACCCTCTTTCCGCCACCGCCAATACATAACGGAGGGTGCGGTTTCTGTTGAGGTTTGGGTAGTCCGCTGAGCCCATCAATGCGGTAGTGAGTGCCTGAGAAGTTGTAGGGACCTTCGCTGAACAGCCCGAGAATAATCTGCACTGCCTCTTCAAGACGATCGACACGCACCCCTGCTGAGTCCATCTGAATTCCTGAACGTTCGTAGTCAGCCTGCATCCAACCAGCGCCGATGCCAAGATCTAAACGGCCATCAGAAAGCAGGTCCAAAGTGGCTGCTTCTTTGGCTAGAAGTGCCGGATGGCGGTAGTCATTACAGAACACCAGTGAACCAATCCGCAGGCTAGTAGTGGCATTGGCTGCGGCCATCAGCGCTGGAACCGGAGCGAGTTGTTCATCAAGATGATCCGACACTGTTAGCCGAGCAAACCCAAGGTCTTCCACCTTGCGGGCCAACTCGGCCCAAGACGCTGGGGTGACCGTCGGCGGAGAGGAGCACTGCACCCCGAAAGTGATGGGGCGACTCATGGTTTGTGGGGCTGACACAAAAGAATTCTAAGTTGCCGAGCCACCGAGAAGGAAACCACTGGCCCCTGAGCAGCGCGAACTGCGTGCAAGCTCGCTACGGTTTAGGAGTAACTGCTGATGCGATTTGAACAAAATAAAAGGGGACCGGCAATGTCGAAGAAGAAAAAGAAGTCACCGGCAGTAGTGATAACTCCACCTGATATGGAGGGTGCTGCTCCAGAGGTGATCACGAAGAAGCAGTATTTGAAAGAACTCGAGGATCTTCAGGTTGAGCTCGTCAAGTTGCAAGAGTGGGTGCAAGCTACCGGTGAGCGTGTTGTGGTTGTCTTCGAGGGCCGAGATACTGCTGGCAAGGGTGGTTCTATCCGCCGAGTCGCAGAGGCGCTCAACCCTCGTTACTGCAAAGTGGTTGCCCTGGGTATTCCTTCGGATCGTGAGCGAACCCAATGGTATTTCCAGCGTTACCTCAAAGAATTGCCAGCGGCCGGCGAGATTGTTCTGTTTGATCGGAGTTGGTATAACCGTGCGGGCGTCGAGAAGGTTATGGGGTTTTGCACCAAAGCAGAATATGAGGAGTTTCTGTTTACTTGCCCTCAGATAGAGCGGGCACTCGTTCGATCAGGAATTCAAGTAATCAAATATTGGCTGTCGATTAGCGATGATGAGCAGGAACGCAGGTTTTTGGCTCGCATGGCCGATCCCGCAAAGCAGTGGAAGCTCAGTCCCATGGATCTCAAGGCCAGAGCTCACTGGGTGGACTACGCCGAGGCTAAAGACGAGATGTTGATGCACACAGATATTCCCGAGGCCCCTTGGTTTGTGGTTGACGCAGAAGACAAAAAAACTGCTCGACTGAACCTGATTTCTCACCTGCTCAGCCAAGTGGCTTATGAGGACGTGCCAGCGCAGAAGTTTGTTATGACTGACCGTCAAAAGCGTGCCTATGAACGACCGCCGATCGAGGACCAGAACTGGGTGCCCAAGCGGTTCATTGTGAGCTGAAGATGACCCTGAGCTGACTAGGGCCGTGTGAAGTTGCGATCTGGTTGCTGCGGCGGCGAGACAAATCCCTGACCTGGTCGCCAACCACTCGTGGTTAGGTCTTCGATCACATGCGCCATGTTCAACAGATCTTCCTCGTAGCAGAATTTTCCGTTTCCGGCATAAACAAGCGTAGAGACACCAGACTGTTCATATCGGCTGCCGTCCTGCTTGCGTGCGGGAAGCTGCTGGGTCCACTTGATGACAACGGTATTGCCCGAGATCGCAGTGAACTCAATGGGAAACTCCCAACCTTCAAGGCCGCGCATGCTCTCATCGAAAAACTCAAGCAGCTTCGATTTTCCTTGTAGCCGACCCCAAGCGGGGTCAATGTAGACCGCATCATCAGTAAAGAGTTCCGCTAGGTCAGTCCACATAGCTTCACCAGCAGCAATGCGTTCGCGCAGAGAAACATACGAGGCGAGTGCGGCAGAGACCTCTTCAGCTGGATGACTAGACATATCAGTAGCTTGCCGCATCTGCATCGAGTGCATCAAGGGCAACTGAGTACATATCTGATCGGATCTTGGCAATGGTCGAGCCGGCTTTCATTGCGAAGGAGTTTGCGAGCATAACTGCGTGAGCTAATACCTCTGACTCGGGCAATGCCTGATCGACAATGGCCACTGCAGCAGCCTCATCGCCGGAGTAGCGCCTACCAGTCACCATGGACTCATGGGCAACCTGAGTGCTAAGACGCGAAGTAATGAGTTCACGCATCCCGTCGGTAAAGGGCAGCCCAAGGTCAACCTCTGGCAGACAGAAATATCCACGGTCAGCGCGCATAATCCGAAAGTCATGAGAGAGAGCCAACATGGCGCCACCGGCAAAAGCGTGGCCGTTCATTGCAGCCACACTGACAGCGGGCAGTCTGAGCAGCCGGGCAAACACGGCATGCACCTGGGCAACGTTTGTTCTCGCTAAGTCTTCGTTGGCCCTGAGCCAATCCAGATCTAGCCCGTTTGAGAAAAATTTGCCAGATCCGGTTGTAACAAGCGCAACTTCCTCGGGTTGGGGTCCAAGAGCGAGTTCCTCGACGGCTGACAGTGCCTCATCGATCTGATGTAGAACCTGCTCACTGAATCGGTTTTCCCCGGAATCGAACTGCAGAAGCACTGCGGCATCACGACGAATGAGTTCAGACATAGTTCCTTCTGTACATGGGGACCTACTTATTCTGGCATGCTGAACATGATGAGTGATCAACCCCGTGCGCTCTCAGAAGAACTACGAGTAGTCGTAGTTGGTGGAGGCGCCTCTGGTGTATTGCTTACAGCGCGATTACTTGACGCCAGCGTTGCGCAACCCGTGCACGTAAGCATTCTCGAACCTGCTAGTTGTATTGCTGCTGGTGTGGCTTACGGAACCGAAGATCCTGAGCACTTGTTAAACGTTCGGGCTTCGGGAATGAGCGCAGACCCCTCCTCACCCAACGATCTAGTTGACTGGATGCAAGCTCGTGGCCTTGGTGGGCCCGATACTTTTTTGCCAAGGAGAGAGTTCCGCAAGTATCTGACTGAGCACCTTCAGACTGCAGCTAAGAACGCAGCGGCAGGTGCCCATGTAGTCGTACAGGAGTCTGTGGTTGGGGTAACGCCGAGCAGCGGTTTCACACAGGTCCGCCTTAGTTCGGGGCTAGTTCTGGCAGCTGACTTTGTGATACTCGCTATAGGGAATCCCGCACCGGGGATTCCCTCTGCGCTCGCAAGCTTGGCGGGTACGCCGTGCTGGGTTCCTGACCCGTGGCTACCCGGTGCTCTTGATGCTCTACAAGATTGTCAGCGCATAGTTCTAGTTGGCACCGGCCTGACCATGGCCGATGTTGCACTCAGTCTGAGCCGCCGCAGCAACCTGGCAAATCAGCTAGAGATCTTGGCGTTGTCGCGCAATGGACTGTTGCCGTTGAGTCACTTGCCGATTCAACCCCCTCGTTCCATGCAAGTAATTGACCTAGAGAATGATTCAGATGATGTCCTGGAACTCGAGTCCAAGATTCGCTACCGAATTCAAGATCGGGTGGGTGCTGAGTACCCCGATGAGAACTGGCGTGAGGTCATCGACGCGATTCGACCTTTTGCGAATGCTCTTTGGCGAAGGTTCGATTATGAACAGCAGCGACTGTTTTTAACCCGAGTTCTACGAGACTGGGATGTGCATCGTCACCGTATGTCGCCTACAACTGCTCAGCGACTTTCTGAACTTCTTGACTCTTCGATCGTGACTACTCAGACCGGCCAGGTGTTACATGCTTCGCCCTCGTCGAGTGGCGGATTTGATCTGCTAGTTGAGTTAAATGGTACCGAGCAGGAGTTATCAGTTGATGCAGTGGTGAACTGCACCGGCCCGGGTCGAAGCTGGCTAGAGCCAGCAAACCCAGTGGTGACTGACTTGATGAGTCAGGGTCTAGCTCAACCCGATCCGCATGGCCTCGGATTGATGACAACTGCCGATGGGCATCTCTTGAGTACCGAGGGCAAGGCAGTTGATCAGATATTTGTGATGGGACCGCCAAGGCGCGGCACACTATTTGAAACAACAGCAATTCCAGAACTCCGAAGCCAGGCGCTACATATTGCTGATCAAATTCTTTTCAGCAAGCTCCCGAGTTAAGAAGCTGTCCCGCTGTACTAACCGTGCTGCCAGATTCGGTGTTGCAAACTGCGCTGGCCAGACAGAGCTATTGCATCTATTGCCGTGATGTCTTCAGAACTTAAATGCCAACCAATACTGCCGGCATTTTCGGCAGCTTGCTCTGCATTTTTTGCACCAGGAATGGGCACCGCACCCTTTGAGATGATCCATTGCAGGGCAACCTGGCTGGGTGTTCGCCCGTCGTGAGCTAGACCGATGCTGCGAAGTTTGTTAACGATTACGTCTATTTGTTCCATGGGATGACTCGAAAAATTCCGCTTACCGGGGGGTGGCTTAGCAGCTGAATATTTTCCAGAAAGTCGTCCCTGGCCAAGGGGTGAGTAGGCCAGAGGAATAACGGCAAGGTCTCTGCAGGCCTGGAGCAGCCCAGTGGTCTCTGGCATTCGCCGCAACGGAGAGAACTCGATCTGATTCGAAGCTAATGACAAGCCTCGAGCTGCGAGCGCTGCCTGAATTGAGCTCATCTCTCGAATCGAATAGTTAGAAACGCCCACTGCGCGGATCAGCCCTTCCTCATGAATTCTAGCAAGGGCCTCGGCCATTGCAGCATGGGTTCTCAGGCTGATAGGGCCGTGAATCTGGTACAGGTCAATGCACTCAAGGCCTAGGCGTTCAAGTGAGCCGAGTACGGCTGAGCGCATAGCGTTGCGCAGTCTGGGCTTTTGCGGCAGTGGCAAAAATTTGGTGGCAATAAGCACTGATGACTTGCGGTCAGGGTCCAAGGCCAAGAGCCTGCCGATGATTCGCTCGCTCTCTCCTTTGCCATATATCTCCGCAGTATCAAACAGCGTGACTCCGCAGCTGAGCGAGGCATCCCAGGCTTGTTCAATTGTGGCCTCGGTCAAAGAGGAGTCGTAGCTACCCATGCCCCAAGTCTCGCTATCTCCCCAGGACCAGGTTCCAACTCCAAGCGGTGCCACCTGAGTACTGCAGCCAACAAAGCCAATGGCTTTCGAACCACGATCTGGCTGAGCCGGAGTAGACATTTGCGCAACAGTAGAGGCCAATGCGCGTCAAGTGCTGAATTAGACACTGTGAGCGTCAAAGAAATCCAACACACGCTCTGAAGCAGAGAACTGCGTATTAGTTGGTCCGGTCAGAAAGTCAACCAAGGAACTAGCTCCGGCCCAGGTGTGGCCTGCGCCGAGCATTTGCCAATACTGCACTCGCCGGTTCTCTGTGCACCCTTCATAACGGTCAACGATTACTGATGAGAAGAGCTGCGTCGAGGTTGGCACAGGGTTACAACCTGCACGAGCCGCATCAGTAGCAACAACTGCATCTACAGAGAGCCCTAGGGGCGGCGCGAACGCTACTTGGCTACCTGCGATCGGGGCGATCGGGTCTGCGCTGCCATGCAAGATCATCACATCAGTTCCTGCTGAGTTTGGGCACAGGTCAGTCAAGTTTGATCCCCCAGAAGCGGCAATGCCTGCCATCCTCCAGGGCATCGTGCAGGACAGTGCCTGAGCCATTGCAGCACCCGCTGAAAATCCCGCTGCAAACTCAGAATTTCGGTCTACACACAGCGAGTCTTCAACAGTGTCGAGCGCAGCGGACAAGTAACCAAGATCATCTGCTCCATATTCAAGGCCGCCTGGCACAGCCCAGCGTGGACCAGGCTCACTTCCGAGTGCAGTAAGCACGATGTAATTACGCGCTGTTCCAGCAGCAGCAAGCCGAGAGTATTGATCCCATACTCGGCCATTCAAAGTAAAGGGATGCAGACTGATCAGAACGGGGAGCGGCTCAGACCCGGCAGCGGCTGCTGGCAGATCTATCAGGGCATTGCGCTGGCCGTGTGGAGTAGACACTCTCAGAACTGAACGACCGCTTGGTAGTCGGGGTGCACCCGAGGTACAGCCAGCAGAGGCAGCAACTGTAACGCCTGCGACTTTGCCTCGTCCGATTGGTTGTGGCCGAACCGTCGGTTCCGGTGAAACGGGTGGGACGCAGGCGCCAAGCAACAAGGTGGCAGCAACAACTGCGCAAGCAGTAACTGCTGTCCGAAGTTTTACAGGTCGCAGGTTTAGCATCTGCGGTTTTGATGTGAGTTGAGATGACATCGCCCAGTCCCGTCTGGAGAAGTGATCTTTCAATGCTACTGCTAGGTCGGCTTTAGCCCTAGTGAGTTCTTTGGTCAATCCACAGGTTCAGAAAAGCGGTGTTCATGCCGCAGGTGGGAATATGGCCATTGCAGTCCGCAGAAGACACCACATCAAGCCACGGGTCACGCCTAGTGAACCAAGTTGTAATGAACAGGGAGAAGGCTTGTGAGACTGAAACGAGCGGATCTTGCGCTCCGTGCACAATGTATCCGGGGGCATCGCCGGCATCTGCCAAGGTGACTGCGGAGGCTGCTTGGATTGCTTCGGGGCTTGCATCCGCCCCGAGCCAAGCCCGCTGTTGAAGTTGCGCCACGCCCTCGGTGCGCATGTCGTAGATGCCAGAGATGGCAATCCAGCCATCTACGCTAGAGGTGGTTCCACGTGAGCTCCCCGGGTTGTTTGCCCCTAAACCGATGAGTGCCGCAAGAGTGCCGCCTGCAGAATGGCCAGCAACAAGAACAGTGGCAGGGTTCAGGCCGTAATTCTGCCCGGCTGAACGAGCCCAGTCGATTGCCGCTGAAACATCTGCAACTGCTGCGGGGAACTGATTGTTACTGGCGGTGGTGAGTCGATAGTCAATATTTACTACAGCAAATCCGCGATCAAGCTGATCCATAATCGGGGTTGCGTAAGCGGCTATCTCGTGGCGCGATCCGGTATAGAAACCCCCGGCGTGTACCAGCACGATCACCCCCCGGTTGTTTCCTGAACGCGGAAGATACAGATCTGCTAGTAGCCCGGGGGAGTACTCCACGGTTCCTGCGGAAATGAACGGCGAAACTGAGGAGCGGCTTGATTGCCGTGCGGCGGAAGGAACCACACATGAAGCAAGAAGCAGCGAAATTCCCAATACGAAAGCAACTGCAGCGCTCTTGCGAGGTACTGAACTCTTCTGACTTATCGGGCGCTTGTGACTCGAAAACTGGTGGTGCAACACCTTTTCAGTGTGCCCTGCCACTTAGGTAAAACCACCCAGTCGGAGGATTGTTGAGAACCTTATCTCTGACTGTCCTAGTCTGTGGCTTAACCAAAGGGGTTGGTTATGTCCGAAGTTGATGTGAATGACGCAGATATTGCGATTGCTGTGGAGCAACCGCCTCTGGGATATTTGCTAGCCGGGTTGTTGGCCGGCGCTGGAGTTATTCACTTGGTAATGGTGCCTGCGCATATCGACGAGTCTTGGGCGGAAGGCATTGCGTTTGCTGCTGTGGGTTGGGCGCAGATTGCTGCAGCATTAGCATTGGTTCTTGGCCGAGGCTCTCGCAGGTTGTATGTCGCTGTGATTCTTGGTAGCGCTGCAGTTGTTGCAGTGTGGGTATGGAGCCGTTCAGTGGGGTTGCCCTTTGGTGCGCATGCTGGAACCGCCGAGTCGGTTGGCCTAGTCGATCAGATCTGTGCAGGCTTTGAACTGGGAGCAATTTTGGTTGCAGTGGCAATGTTTGTTGCCCCTGCACGCTTGCGTGTTGGAGCGCTCGGCGCATCGGTGGCCGCAGTTGCAGTCCTGTGCCTTGCGACTGCGGCAATTGTGAGCCCCGATGCTTCTTCGCACGGTGGTCACCCATATGCTGGTGTTGCAGGCGAAGCGGGTGCTCATGTGGATCACACTGCAGGAACCGAACATGTAGCGCAGATGGCCGCAATTGATCTTGCCCGCTGTGATCTGGGATTTAACCCGCAGTCATATTGGGAGGATGCAGCCAAGATGGGTGTTGATACCTATGCCGGCGGAACGATGCAGGTAAGCACTCCGCCATCTTTGAGTCAGCTTGTGGCTGGACAGGACCCGCTTGAGGGTCGTGGCTCTGAAGGTCTAGACAAATTGATTGCAGCAACCTCACAGAGTTCTGGTGGCGAAGGCGCTGCAGCCGGTCTTATCGTCAGCCTGTCGGATGCAACCCCTGGTGACTACCAAGCTTGGACGCGGTGGATGGGCACTATGGCCGCCTCTGGTGCCGCTAGCGGCGGGCATGGGCACGATAGCGCTGCGAGTGCTACCTCAACTGCGGCGCCATCAGATAACGGGGGCCATGGCGGCCACGCTGGCCCTCAACCATGGACTGCGATGGTGGATCAGGATCAGTGCGACACCTTGGATGCCGAGTTGTCGCTAGCCAGAGCAACAGCACTGAAGTACCCAACTGCCGCCGATGCTATGGCAGCAGGCTGGGAGCGAGTCACATTTTATGTGCCCGGCATCGCTGCGCACTACATGAAGTTCGGCATTGTTGATGGCAAATTCCAGATTGATCAGCCAGAGATGATTCTTTATGACGGTAATAGCCCCGAGGCCCGAGTAGTCGGCCTGAGCTATTACATGATTCAACCCGGCCAAACCGAGCCTAGCCAGGGATTTACTGGAGCCAACGATCACTCTCACCGTCATGTGGGCTTGTGCAACAAAGAGGGAGTTGGAGTGATTGGCGACTCAACGCTGACTACCGAGGAGTGCGCCTCTATTGGCGGCGTCAAAAGTGATGGCTCAAAGGGCTGGATGAGTCATGCATGGGTCGTGCCAGGCTGCGAAAGCCCTTGGGGGGTATTCAGTGCGGCAAACCCCTTACTTGATGCTGAGCTAAGCCAGGCTTCGGCCAAGAACGACGGGGCATGTTCAGCCTCGGGTGTTAGAGATCGCTATGAGCTGCGATCTGGTAGAGCGCCAAGCAGCCCAGCGGGTTCGGCCAACGAAGAGGCGTCTGGAGATTGAACTAACCTGCGCCAATGAGCGAGTACCGCCCTACTGAGCCAAGCCGTGACGCAATCGATCGGTCTGCACCGATCTTTGTGGCTGGTCATCGAGGCCTGGTGGGCTCAGCGCTTGTTCGTAAACTCACAGCGGATGGGTTCTCTCAAATTCTTGTTGCTGGCCGCGAAGAACTAGATCTGCGAGATCAGTCCGCCGTAAGTGCTTGGTTCCAAGCCAAGCAGCCGACCTATGTGATTCTGAGCGCCGGAACGGTTGGCGGCATTTTGGCAAACTCGACGCGCCCTGCCGAATTTCTCTACGACAATCTGATGATTCACGCCACCGTGGTTGAGTCTGCGCGTGCAACAGGAGTTGAAAAGCTTCTGTATCTGGGCAGTTCATGCATCTATCCGCGCCTAGCAAAGCAGCCCATTCGCGAAGACGCGCTACTGAGCGGTGCCCTCGAACCCACCAATGAGGCCTATGCGATTGCCAAGATCGCCGGGATAAAAATGTGCGACTCGTATCGAGCGCAGTACGGATGCAATTTTATTTCTGCCATGCCAACCAATCTGTACGGCATCAACGACAACTTTGATCCTGAATCTAGCCATGTGTTGCCAGCAATGATTCAACGGTTTCACCAAGCCAAGCTCACTGGCGCTGAGTCTGTTTCAATCTGGGGTTCTGGAAAGCCATTTCGAGAGTTCCTGCACGTTGATGACCTTGCCGATGCGTGCTT